>ERZ1048068.1845-NODE-1845-length-15755-cov-7.505159_pt1 | contig 15755 bp, 13 predicted proteins | sample MGYA00383098_ERZ1048068 | MGnify/ENA primary metagenome ERZ1048068 (study PRJEB29581, sample SAMEA5548368) | metagenome | biome: marine; feature: coastal; material: water | depth 1 m | study: Short-term variability in the microbial, nano- and picoplankton... | reverse complement strand
TTAAAGTGGGGCTTTTCTCGTAAATTTGTGAGAATAGCTTTTATTCATAATTTAATCATATGAGTGACCAACCGAACCAAAATTATTCAGCAGATAGCATACAGGCATTAGAAGGCATGGAGCACGTGCGTATGCGCCCATCCATGTACATTGGAGATGTAGGCGTACGCGGACTCCACCACCTTGTTTACGAAGTCGTAGATAACTCCATTGATGAAGCTTTAGCCGGTCATTGTGATTTAATCTCCGTGCAGATAAACGAGGATAACTCCATTACTGTTGAAGACAACGGACGTGGTATCCCCGTAGGGATGCATAAAAAAGAAGGTGTTTCTGCGCTTGAGGTTGTAATGACCAAAATTGGTGCTGGAGGTAAATTCGACAAAGATTCTTATAAGGTTTCTGGAGGTTTACACGGTGTAGGGGTGTCTTGTGTGAATGCACTTTCTGATATGCTCAAAGCTACCGTATACCGCGATGGCAAGGAATGGGAGCAAGAATATTCAAGAGGTAAGGCACAGTATCCTGTAAAACAGGTAGGCGATACAGACAAGACTGGAACGTTGGTGACCTTTTCGCCAGACCCAACGATTTTTACGCAAACACGCGAATACAATTACGACACACTCGCAAGTCGTATGCGTGAGCTTGCCTATTTGAACAAAGGAATAAAAATACAGCTGACCGACCACCGTCAAAAAGACGATAAGGGCGAGGTTGTTTCAGAGCTTTTCCATTCAGAAGAAGGGCTAAAAGAATTTATTCGTTTCCTAGATGCAAATAGAGAACCCATTACGACAGACGTAATTTCAATGGAGGGAGAGAAAAACGATATCCCTGTCGAAGTTGCCATGATATATAACACTTCGTTTACTGAGAACCTACATTCATATGTAAACAATATCAATACCCATGAAGGGGGTACCCACCTTTCAGGATTTAGACGCGGTCTTACGACAACGCTAAAGAAATATGCCGATGCATCTGGCATGTTGGACAAGCTTAAATTTGAAATTTCGGGAGATGACTTCCGTGAGGGGCTGACTGCTATTGTTTCTGTAAAGGTAGCAGAGCCACAATTTGAAGGGCAGACCAAAACCAAATTGGGTAACAGAGAAGTAAGTGCAGCTGTTTCACAGTCTGTTTCCGAAATGCTAGAAAATTATTTGGAGGAGCATCCCAACGATGCCAGATCCATAGTCCAAAAGGTGATTTTAGCTGCTCAAGCACGTCACGCTGCACGCAAGGCGCGTGAAATGGTACAACGCAAAACCGTGATGAGCGGAGGTGGATTGCCGGGTAAATTATCAGATTGTTCTGAACAAGATCCAAAGCTTTGTGAGGTATTCCTTGTTGAGGGTGACTCGGCGGGTGGTACTGCTAAGCAAGGGCGCGACCGAAACTTCCAAGCCATACTACCACTTCGTGGTAAAATATTGAACGTTGAAAAAGCCATGCAACACAAGGTTTTTGAAAACGAAGAAATTCGAAACATTTATACTGCCTTAGGGGTAACCATAGGAACAGAAGAAGACGCCAAGGCGTTGAATTTAGATAAGTTACGCTACCACAAGGTGGTCATTATGTGTGATGCCGATGTAGATGGTAGTCACATTTCAACACTTATACTAACCTTCTTTTTCCGCTACATGCGCGAGCTTATTGAAAACGGCTACATCTATATTGCAACACCGCCGCTTTATTTAATTAAAAAAGGTCAAAAGAAGCAATATGCGTGGGACGATGATCAACGTGATCGTTTGATGCAAGATTTTGGTCAGGGTTCTTCTGTACAGCGTTACAAAGGTTTGGGTGAAATGAATGCAGAACAACTTTGGGATACCACCATGAACCCAGAATTTAGAACATTACGACAAGTAACCATAGACAACGGAGGCGAGGCTGACCGTGTTTTCTCAATGCTCATGGGCGACGAAGTCCCGCCAAGACGTGAGTTTATTGAAAAGAATGCGATTTATGCGAATATCGATGCATAAGCTTTTAGTATTTGCGTTCAAGTCTTACTTTTACAAAACCAAAATAACAAACACATGAAAGTTACCATAGTTGGCGCAGGAAACGTTGGCGCTACTTGTGCAGACGCTATTGCTACACAACGCATTGCGAGCGAAGTTGTACTGCTAGATATTAAGGAAGGATTTGCTGAGGGTAAAGCTCTTGACATGATGCAAACCGCTACCACCCTTGGGTTTAACACCAAAATTGTTGGCACTACCAATGATTACACCAAAACGGCAAACAGCAATGTTGTTGTAATTACTTCTGGTATTCCGCGCAAGCCTGGTATGACACGTGAAGAATTAATTGGCATCAACGCTGGCATTGTTCAGTCTGTAGCTGAAAATATCTTAGCGCACTCACCAGACGCCATAATTGTGGTAGTTTCCAACCCAATGGATACCATGACCTATTTGACACTAAAGAAAACGGGATTACCAAAAAACCGCATCATTGGAATGGGCGGTGCTTTGGATAGTTCAAGATTTAAAACCTATTTGTCTCAAGCCCTCGATAAGCCAGCCAACGATATTCACGGGATGGTAATTGGTGGACACGGAGACACCACCATGATTCCATTAACGCGATTAGCTTCTTATAATGGTATACCTATTTCAACCATGCTCGAAGCGGATGCACTCAAGCAAGTTGCGGCCGATACCATGGTTGGTGGTGCAACATTAACCAAGCTATTGGGAACATCTGCGTGGTATGCGCCGGGTGCATCCGTAGCTTATTTGGTTGACAGTATCCTCAATGATCAAAAGCGCATTATACCATGCTCTGTTTATTTGGAGGGTGAGTACAACCAAGAAGATATTTGCATTGGCGTTCCCTGCGTTATAGGACGTTCAGGTTTAGAATCCATTGTAGATGTGAATTTAACAGCCGAAGAGCAAGCTACTTTTGATAAAAGTGCTGCTGCGGTACGTAATATGAATGCAGCTTTAGATAGCATACTTTCGTAAAAATACACAACTAATTTTAGCAATTTGTTAATCAGGGCGGATACGCTATATTTGCTCGTCTCAATTACGACTCAAAACACTTTATCATGCAGAATAACGGACTTATCAAATTTTTCACCGTTTTGTTTGGCCTTGTCAGCCTCTACCAACTATCATTCACTTTTGTTACATCAAAAGTTGAATCAGATGCCAAGACATATGCCCAAGCTAGCGTCAACTCAGATGACACGGACTATTTTACACTCGTAGACATTGCCGAGCGCAACTACCTTGATTCTATTGCAGAGCAAAAAGTATTTGGCGTTTTTAACTACGCTACAGCAAAAGACAGAGAGCTAAACAAAGGTTTAGACCTCAAAGGGGGTATTAACGTCATCCTACAAGTTTCCGTAAAGGATATCTTAAAAGGCTTGGCTGAAAATAGCCGAAACCCATTGTTTAATCAGTCGCTTGCAAGAGCTGATGTGCTGCAAAAATCATCTGACGATACCTATGTGGAGAGTTTTTTCATGGCTTTTGAAGAATTAAAAGGTGATGAAAACTTATCCAATCCAGATATTTTTGGCAACCGTACTTTAAGCGATGATATCAATTTTAACATGACAGATGATGAGGTTAAGCCCGTCATCAGAAGAAAAATTGATGCTTCTATTGTTTCTGCATTTGAAGTATTACGTAAACGTATTGATAAGTTTGGGGTTACCCAACCTAACATTCAACGCTTGGGTACTTCTGGCCGTATTTTGGTTGAATTGCCTGGTGCACGAGATGTTGAACGTGTTAAAAATCTCTTGCAAAGTACTGCTCAACTAGAATTTTGGGAAACTACTTCTAATCAGCTGTTTGGTACCTTCCTTGGCCAAGCAAACGAATTACTTAAAACAGTAGTGGATGCTGAAAAAGAAGAAGCTGAAAAAGAAGTTTCAGAAATCGATGATTTACTTTCTGATGTAGCTGCCGCACAAGATTCCATTACAACCGTAGTAAACCCCATTTATGACTACGTTAAAGGCGCTGGTTATGCCGGTGGTCCTGTTTTGATTCAAGTTGATGTTAAAGATCAACCAACAGTTGAATCATATTTAAATCGTTCAGACGTACGTGCTTTGTTGCCTGCAGACCTTCGTTATACCAAATTTTTGTGGGGAATTCCTGATGAAAAAACGAATTTGGTTGACTTGTATGTCATCAAGGCAAACCGTTCTAACGAACCACCGTTAAGTGGAAGTGTTATTGTAGATGCTGCACAAACATATGACCAATTGGGTGCTGCTGCCGTTTCCATGCAAATGAATGGCAAGGGCGCACGTATCTGGGAAGAAATGACGGGTAAAGCATATCAAGAAAAGAGCAATATTGCCATTGTCTTGGACGATGTGGTCTACTCTGCACCTGGAGTTTCAAAGGGTGCTATTTCAGGAGGTCGATCTGAAATATCAGGGCAATTCTCTCTCAATGAAGCCATTGACTTAGCTAATGTTCTAAGAGCAGGTAAGCTGCCGGCTGCTGCTGAAATTATTCAATCTGAAATCGTGGGTCCATCACTAGGCCAAGAGGCCATTGAAAGTGGAGTTAATTCTTTCGTAATTGCATTATTACTCGTGCTTGCTTGGATGATTTTCTATTATGGACGCGCTGGTTTGTACGCAGACATTGCTTTAAGTTTAAACATCATTCTTATTTTTGGTATTCTCGCTGGATTAGGTGCTGTACTCACACTGCCTGGTATTGCAGGTATTGTACTTACTATTGGTATGTCGGTAGATGCGAACGTACTTATTTTTGAACGTATTCGAGAGGAATTGGCTAAAGGAAAAGGACAGAAGCAAGCCGTATCTGATGGGTTTAGAAACGCTCTGTCTTCTATTTTAGATGCCAACATTACCACTGGTCTTACTGCATTTATCTTATTTGCGTTTGGAACAGGTCCAATCAAAGGGTTTGCAACGACACTTTTAATTGGTATTGCAACTTCATTGTCAACTGCCATCTTTGTGACAAGATTACTTGTAGATGGGCGTTTGGCCAATGGAAAAGCTTTAGCATTTGCTACGGGCGCAACCAAAAACTTATTCCGAAACCTAGATATTAAATTCCTCAAAAAACGTGGTATTGCTTATGTTTTTTCTGGGTTGCTTATTGTTGCTGGTATTGCTTCTTTATTTACGCAAGGACTCAACCAAGGGGTTGATTTTGTAGGAGGTCGTTCTTATACGGTTCGTTTCGAACAAGCGGTTAATCCAACAGATGCACAATCTCAGTTGGTAAGCCTTCTAGGAAGTGCAGAAGCCAAAACTTTTGGAGAGGACAATCAGTTAAAAATTACGACCAACTACAAAGTAGATGTAGAGGGTTCCGAGGTAGATGATGAAATTCAGCAAGCTTTACATGGTGGGCTTTCGTCTTTCTTACCAGAGAGCCTTAGCTATGCCGATTTTGTAAATGGCGCTGAAGACAAACAGGTAGGTATTATGTCCTCTATCAAGGTTGGACCAACCATTGCTGATGATATTAAAAAGAATTCGTTCTTGGCTGTATTTGGTTCATTGATAGTAGTGTTCTTGTATATCCTACTTCGCTTCCGCAAGTGGCAGTATTCGCTAGGAGCTGTAGCAGCAGTTTTCCACGACGTATTGCTCGTATTGGGAGTATTTTCTATAACCTATACCTTTATGCCTTTTAGCATGGAAATTAACCAAGCGTTTATCGCTGCGGTACTTACGGTAATAGGATATTCACTTAATGATACTGTGGTGGTGTTTGATCGTATTCGTGAGTTTACGCGTCTGCACACTTCATGGGAGGGTCATAAAACGGTAAATAGCGCACTAAACAGCACTTTGAGTAGAACCATTAATACCTCTTTAACAACGCTAGTAGTGTTGTTGGCTATATTTATTTTTGGCGGTGAGGCGATACGCGGATTTATGTTTGCACTTATAGTTGGTGTTCTGGTTGGAACATATTCCTCGTTGTTTATTGCAACTCCTGTAATGTTTGATACAACACGCAAGAAAAAGTAAGCTCTTAATTGACCTTTTTCCTAGAAGCCAATGCCATTAACCCTATTCCCAAAAGGATTAGTGGTATGCTGAGCCACTGTCCAGTTGACAAATAGCCAAGCTGTTCTCCGAAACCACCTTGACTTTCTTTTACATACTCAGCTAAAAAGCGTACGCTAAAGAGTAGCGCAAAGAATAGACCTAACAATAACCCTTCTTGTTTGCTTTTTTGTGTGTTTTTGTAAATCATAAAGAGTATTATAAATACAATAAAATATCCCAAAGATTCATACAGTTGAACAGGGTGTCGTGGAAGTGTTTCACCGTTATTTTTAAAAACAACACCAAAGTTGCTACCTGTATACTTTCCGACAATCTCGGAATTAAAGAAGTTTCCAATACGAATAAATATACCCCCCAATGCGACGGTTATGGCAATGCGGTCCAACAGCCATAACAATGAGGCGTACTTGAATTTTCGCATATATAAGTATAGGGCTGTTGTTATGCCGATAGCCGCGCCATGACTGGCAAGCCCTCTAAAACCAACAAACTTCCAACCTTCTTCAGATATTTTAAAGGGTAAAATGATTTCCAATAAGTTATTTTGAAAATAATCCCAATTGTAGAAAAACACCTCTCCAAGTCGTGCACCTAACAGGGTTCCCACAACCATATAAAGCAATAAGGGGTCTAGATGTGTGACTGAAACGCCTTCTTTTTTATACATGTACTTCATGAGGTACAAACCACCTGCAAATGCAACAACAAACATAAGACTGTAGTAGTAGATGCTGATGCTGCCAAGGCTGATGGCTACTGGGTCAGGTGCCCATAAAAATTTGAGTGCTAACATGAGTTTTAATTTTGGTTAAATATACTGCAAATATTGTCCTAATCGGGAACGGGGTCATGTCCTTCTCCGCCCCATGGGTGACATTGACTGATGCGTTTAATCGCAAGTAGGGTTCCTTTCCACAGTCCGTGTTTTTTTAAAGCTTCAAGACTGTATTGAGAGCAAGTGGGATGGAACCGACAACGGGAAGGCAACAGTGGGGAAAGAATGGTTTGGTAAATACGAATGAGAAGCACAAAAGGAAAAATGAGTACCTTTTTCATGACATCAAGGTATAGCTGGTGCCGTCTTTACCGTCTTTGAGTTGAATTCCTTTTTCCATTAGGGCATCGCGAATGCGATCTGAAGTTGCAAAATCTTTGGAAGCCCTAGCTTGATTTCGCATTTCAATAAGCACATCTAAAGCTTTGTCCAAGAAGACATTATCTTCTTTTGATGAGGCATCTAATGTTAGTCCCAAAACGTCGAAAACAAAGGCATCAATGGTTTTTCGTAATTTTTCTATATCTGCAGTTGTCAACTTTTCTTCTCCCTCATTAACACGGTGGATAAGCTTAGCTGCTTCAAACAACTCAGCAATCAATACCGGACTATTGAAATCATCGTTCATAGCATCGTAAAAAGCTTGAATAGACTTATTTATATCTACACTACTCTCGTTGCTTTCTGGTAGCTGTGGCAGCAGCTTAATGCCATTGATAAGGCGGTTGTACCCTTTTTCAGCAGCTTCAAGGGCGTCGCTACTCAAATCCAACACACTTCTATAATGCGCTTGCAGCATAAAAAACTTGGTAACATCAGGTGAGAAAGGTTTTGATAGTAATGCATTTGACCCATCAAAAAGTTCATTTGGCAATATGTTGTTCCCTGTGGATTTTGCCATTTTCTTACCGTTGAGGGTAAGCATATTGGCGTGCATCCATGTGTTTACAGGATTCTTTTTGTTCACTGCTTTGGCTTGTGCTATTTCACATTCGTGATGAGGAAACTTTAAGTCCATACCGCCTCCGTGAATATCAAACTGATCTCCCAAATACTTTGTGCTCATGGCTGTACATTCCAAATGCCAGCCTGGAAAACCATCACCCCAAGGTGAAGGCCAGCGCATGATGTGCTGTGGCTCCGCTTTTTTCCACAAGGCAAAATCTTGTGGTGCTTTTTTCTCGCTTTGACCTGAAAGTGCACGGGTATTGTGAATCATGTCCTCAAGCTTACGTCCACTTAATGCTCCATAGGTATTGGTGGCATTGAATTTTTCAACATCAAAATAAACCGAGCCGTTGACTTCGTAAGCGTATCCGGATGCGATAATTTCTTTAACAATTTCTATTTGTTCAATAATATGCCCTGTTGCTGTAGGTTCTATGTTTGGCGCAAGGGTGTTAAAGGCAGCTAGTGTTTTGTGAAAATCAACGGTGTAGCGTTGAACCACTTCCATGGGCTCTATTTGCTCCAAACGCGCCTTTTTAGATATGCGATCTTCGCCTTCATCTGCATCGTGCTCCAAGTGCCCTGCATCGGTAATATTTCGCACATAACGCACCGAATAACCCAAATGCTTGAGGTAACGAAAGACCAAATCAAAGGAAATAAAGGTGCGGCAATTACCAAGGTGCACATTGCTGTAAACGGTTGGTCCGCAAACATACATGCCCACATGTTTGTCTTCAATGGGTACGAATTGCTCTTTCTTTCCACTTAAGGAATTGAAAATATGCAGCGATGATGTTGTTTCGCTCATGCGTTAAAAGGAGGTATCAAGGTTTAGATAACCTAAAAATTCTTTTTTTACGTCTGGATTTTTAAAGGCGCCACCAAATTCAGCTGTTACCGTACTGCTGTCAATATCGCGTATTCCACGAGCATTCACACATAGATGTTTTGCATCAATTACACAGGCAACGTCGTCGGTGTTTAATACCTCTTGCAGGGATTTAACGACTTGCAGTGTTAGACGTTCTTGTACTTGCGGTCGCTTGGCAAAGTAGTCCACAAGGCGATTCATTTTTGATAAGCCCACCACGGTACCATTTGAGATATAGGCTACGTGTGCTTTTCCAACTATAGGTAGCAAATGGTGCTCACAAGTAGAGTAGAGGGTAATGTTTTTTTCTACCAGCATCTCTCCGTATTTGTACTTATTTTCAAAGGTTGAAGCACTGGGTTTGTTGTCTGGGTGTAGACCAGCAAAAAGTTCGTTAACAAACATTTTGGCGACGCGTTTGGGGGTGCCTTGCATACTGTCATCAGTCAGATCCATACCAAGCGTTTCCAAAATACGTCTAACGTCTTGCTCGATTTTAGTTATTTTTTCATCATCGGATAATTCAAACGCATCTTCACGCAATGGCGTGTTGATGTTGCCACTTAAATGGTCATCATGAATATCCTCTAACGTTTCTTTGAGCAATCGATCAAATTTCATAGCATCTTTCATAAGTTCACAAAGATACTACATTCGTAAAAATTAAACTTTTAGAAGCGAACGTTGTAGGTAAGCACTACCTGTCCCGTATTTTCGTTTATGCTAGCACTTTCTGTTAGGCCTGTATAATAGAGCTGTTGCGCATATTCCCGCGTGCTTTTTGTGTAGGCCAAATCTAGGGAGCCACTCCCAAAACGAATTCCCATGCCAAGTGAAAACCCGCTAAAATCATCCATGATTGCCTTGTTTTTATACGGGCTTTGCTCTTCCCAATAACCTGCGCGAAGGCTTAAGTCACCGATACGACCCTCACCACCAACACGTAAATAAGTAGCATCGTCAAGCGTTTTATTTATATCACTATTTAAGGCATTGGTGTCATCAGCACGGGGTAACCTAACACTAGAGGAGCCGTAATTTTTCTTTCCATAATCCACACTTAAGATTCCTTTTTTGCCCAAAACAAGCGCTGCACTTCCTTGGATTTTACCAGCAGTTTTAATTTTGTAAGGACCATTTAAGTTTACAATGTTAGGATAAATGGCCGCGCGTTGTGTTGCACCAGTTGAATCAATATAATTTGTTACTAAGCCCTCAGTGTATTCATCTTCAAGCTCATAATAGGTAGGACTGGAGTAGTTTGCCGCAAACCGCAACATATCTGTTGCCTTGAAGATGGCGCCAAACTGAAACGAAACCCCTGTACCAAACGTATTGAGGTCTTGTTGAAAAAACGCTTGGGATAAACTACTTGATTTATCTAAATAAATGTCAGAGGTTGCTTTGTAGGCTGCATAATCAATAGCATAAATATTTAAATTAAATCCTAATGAAAGCTGTTTCATATAACGACCACTAAAATTTAAGGTGTAGAGCTGCTGTCGACCTGACGTGTTGTATTCGTGCGTCTGATCGATACCCCCGCCAACAAGACCATCAGCGATGTATTTATCATTTACACCATCATATGTTATAGCATAGGTGTAAAGCCCCATATATGCTTGCTGTGTGGCATAACCAAACTTATTTCCCAAAAAGGCATATTCGTCATCAGAATTGTTGTTAAAATCAAATGTGTTAAAAGAAATACCACTAGCGTTTTGTAAAAAATAGTCTTCGAGACCCCTGTTGTAATTCGTTCCTTTTACAAAAAGGTTTTTATCAAAGTTATTGACGGTTTGTGTATTAAAACCAAATGCGGCTTTATCCCATTTACTAGAAGGATTGGCAAGTACAAGAACAAACCCTGCTTGGCTAATATCAAAAGATGATTTTTCAGTATTACTAAACCCTCCAAGATAGTTGGCATCTGATGAAAACGATTGCATGCCTATGGTTGCACCAGCCTCATTAAAAGCAAATACACTTGATCCGGCTGGGTTATTTGATATAGACGATAAATCCCCACCAAGTGCTCCAAAGGCACCCCCCATGGCTTGGTAGCGTGCAGATCCGTTTAGTTGTTCTGAGGCATATCTTGCAACCTCACCAACAGATTGAGCTAACACAATGCTACTTGTTAGTAGGGTACTAAAAATCAATGCAAATAACTTTATCTTTTTCATCTCTTTATTTTTTAATTTTTCTAAAACACTATTGAATCAACCCTGATTTATCTTCTTCTAGATGAGCCAGAGGAACTTCGAGAGGAGCTGCTTGAAGTTGACCTTGATGAACTACTAGGCGCTGACCGTCTGTAGCTTGAGTTTGAGGAAGAGGAGGAGCTTCTATAACTGGAATTGTTTGATGACGTAGACCTATCGTCATTATACCTTCTTCTTGTAGTCCTGCTATTTTGACTTGAGTTTGTATTGCTGTTCGAGTCGTTATAACGCTGTGTGGTATTGTTACCAGAAACACGTCTTGTTGTTGAAGTGCCACGTGCGTTTGTGCGTCGTTGGGTGGTGGTGGAAACACCTGTACGATTGTCTGCGCTACTTCTAGTTCTGTTGCTGAGGTTTGTTCTAGAGAATTCCCTGCTGCCATTCAGCCTGCTGTACCTAACGGGAGTATAGTATGCTCGATCCACCCCAGGTCTGTAGTAGGGATTGTTGTATCTCCAGTTGTTCCAGCCGGGTCTGTAATACGGATTTCTATAACCCCAGCGGTAAGGATTGTAAAAAGGATGGTGATTATATGTGAAATACCATGGGTGATAATTATAACCCCAAAACGATGAACGTCCAAACGTGTATGGCGCATCGTACCAATACCAGCCCATATTCCAGCCAAAGGGTCTGTTATAAATAACGTTAATGTTGATTCTGTCCACTTGATCACCCCATGAGCCATGTGCTTGGTAGTTGCCAGTACTGTTTTGTTGTGGAGTCGCATCTTGATATTGATCAACGTTTGTAAACATATAATCGTCTTGAACCCCTTGTGAAGCTTTGTCTGAAAAATAACTCTTGTAATAAGCGCCGTTGTTTTGTTGGGCGTTGTTATTCACAGGAGCAACAACTTGTCTGGACTGCTGTACAATTTCGTCGTCATAGATGCCATCGCCATAGTAAGACACGGTCTGATAGCCACTACAGCCTGTTAGAAATAGTGTCAATAGTACTATTGAAAAAAGAACAGAACCTCTGATTAAGCCGGGTTGTAAAAAAGTACGCATGACACAAAGTTTAAATTAACACTCAAATTTAAGTAGTTTTGCACTACAACACACAAAAAATCAAAAGTTGTGCCAAACTTATGGGTAAACATTTAACAACACGAGCAGAGGACTATTCAAAATGGTACAACGAACTCGTTGTAAAAGCCGATTTAGCAGAAACTTCCGCCGTCAGAGGCTGTATGGTCATCAAGCCTTATGGCTATGCGATTTGGGAACGTATGCAAGCCATATTGGATAAAAGATTTAAAGAAACGGGACATAGTAATGCCTACTTCCCGCTGTTTGTTCCTAAGAGCTTGTTTGAAGCAGAGGAACAAAACGCCGAGGGTTTTGCCAAAGAATGTGCTGTAGTAACGCACTACCGTCTTGAAAATGATCCAGACAAGCCCGGAAAACTCCGTGTTGACCCCAAAGCAAAACTAGAAGAAGAACTTATTGTACGTCCCACTAGTGAGGCCATTATTTGGAACACCTATAAGAACTGGATTCAATCCTATCGTGACTTGCCCATATTGCTTAATCAGTGGGCTAATGTGGTGCGTTGGGAAATGCGCACCCGATTATTCTTGCGCACGGCAGAGTTTTTATGGCAAGAGGGGCACACTGCCCACGCTACAGAAGCAGAAGCACTAGCAGAGGCAAAACAAATGAACCAAGTGTATGCTGATTTTGTAGAGCAGCATATGGCCATCCCTGTCATACAAGGTGTTAAATCTGCTGCTGAACGTTTTGCAGGTGCGGTAGAAACCTATTGTATTGAGGCGCTTATGCAAGATGGCAAAGCCTTGCAAGCTGGCACTTCTCACTTTTTAGGACAAAATTTTGCCAAAGCATTTGATGTAAAATACGCTACCAAAGAAGGTGGTTTAGAACACGTTTGGGCAACCTCTTGGGGTGTTTCAACAAGATTAATGGGCGCACTTATCATGACGCACAGCGACGATAATGGACTTGTCCTACCGCCAGCATTGGCGCCGCATCAAGTGGTGATCGTACCCATTTACAGGGGCGAGGAGGAACAAAAAATGGTATCTGAAGCAGTAGCTCCCATAGTGGAAGCCCTTCGCAAAGAAGATATTCGTGTACATTTTGACAACCGCGATACCCACAAACCCGGATTCAAGTTTAATGAATATGAACTCAAAGGGGTACCGCTACGCATTGGTATTGGACCAAGAGACGTTGCCAATGGCACGGTTGAGCTTGCCCGTCGGGACACGTTAAGCAAATCAAGTGTTGCGCAGGAAGATTTGGTTGCAGAAGTGAAAACCACGCTAGCAGCCATACAAGTTGCTTTGTTTGATCGCGCCAAGAATTATAGGGCCGAACATACCACAGCAGTTGACGATTTTGATGCTTTTAAGGACGTTTTAGCTTCAAAAGGCGGATTTGTTGCAGCGCACTGGGATGGCACTGCTGAGACTGAATTGGCGATTAAAGAAGCGACCAAAGCAACCATCCGATGTATTCCGATTGACGGTAAGACGGAGCAGGGCAGTTGTGTGTACTCTGGAAAACCTTCAAATCAGCGTGTTTTATTTGCAAAAGCATACTAATCAAAATATAAGTTGCAAGTTTGTTAGGTATCATATAAATTTGCACCTCGTTAATCCGAAGGGCCCGTTCGTCTATCGGCTAGGACGCCAGGTTTTCATCCTGGTAAGAGGGGTTCGATTCCCCTACGGGCTACTAAACATAAACTATGGCAAATCATAAATCCGCCTTAAAAAGAATTCGTTCAAACGAAACCAAGCGTCAGCGTAACCGTTTTCAGCATAAAACAACGCGTAACGCCATTCGTGATTTTAAAGCATTGGAAAAAAAGAAAGAAGCTGAAAAGCAATTTCCACTTGTTGTTTCCATGATTGATAAGTTGGCTAAAAACAACATCATTCACGACAACAAAGCAGCTAACTTAAAGTCTAAGCTCACCAAGCACTTGGGAGCGCTTTAATACAGCTTTTACATATTTCAGGAAAGGTGTCCATGTATGGACGCCTTTTTTTGTACCCTTATATTTATTGCTAATTTAGTTGTGAATAAAACCCCTAATCCCCAATGATTCCCTTTTTTAAAGAAGTCTTCCATACTTTTCTCAGCAGCAATACCTTTCAGAAAGGAGCCTCTTTGACCTACTACGCTGTATTTTCCCTACTGCCCATTGTCATCATAATTACCTCGCTTTTGGGCTTATTTTTTGGCGAGCAAGCTGTTGCAACCAAAGAAACAACCAACAAAAAAGGCGTCCATTTGGACGCCTTTTTTAATGTATGCACGCAAGTGATTTATGCATTCATCGAAATCAAAAACTCTTCGTTATTGAGTGATTTCTTGATGCGGTCGCTGATAAACTCCATGGCTTCCACTGGATTCATGTCAGCTAGGTATTTGCGCAAAATCCACATGCGTTGAATGGTTTTTTCATCCAATAACAGGTCATCACGACGTGTGCTTGAAGATACCAAGTCAATGGCTGGAAATATACGGCGGTTGGAGATGCGGCGGTCTAGCTGTAGCTCCATGTTTCCTGTACCTTTAAATTCTTCAAAAATAACCTCGTCCATCTTAGATCCTGTTTCGGTTAGTGCTGTTGCGATAATCGATAGCGATCCGCCATTTTCAATATTACGTGCCGCACCAAAGAAACGCTTGGGTTTGTGTAGCGCATTGGCATCTACACCACCACTTAATATCTTACCAGACGCAGGCTGTACCGTGTTATAAGCACGTGCCAGACGTGTGATGGAATCCAAAAGGATAACCACGTCATGACCACACTCTACCAATCTCTTTGCTTTCTCAAGCACAATGTTGGCCACCTTTACGTGACGGTCTGCTGGCTCATCAAAAGTGGAGGCTACAACCTCACCCTTAACGTTGCGTTGCATATCCGTAACTTCCTCTGGACGTTCGTCAATGAGCAAGATGATTTGATATACCTCTGGGTGGTTAGCCGCAATAGCATTGGCCACGTCCTTTAACAGCATCGTCTTACCTGTTTTAGGTTGCGATACAATCATACCACGCTGTCCTTTTCCAATTGGGCAAAACAAATCCATTACTCGAGTTGAGATGGTGCTTTGCTTGTCAGCAAGGTTAAATTTTTCCTGTGGGAATAGGGGTGTAAGGTGTTCAAATGAAACACGATCACGTACGATATCGGGGGAAAGTCCATTAATCAACGATACTTTGATAAGTGGAAAGTATTTTTCCCCTTCTTTTGGTGGACGAATATGCCCTAATACTGTATCACCTGTTTTAAGGCCAAACAAACGTACTTGCGACTGCGATACATAAATATCATCTGGCGAAGTGAGGTAGTTGTAGTCTGACGAGCGTAAAAAGCCGTAGCCTTCTTGCATCATCTCCAAAACACCTTCACTTTCTATAATACCTTCAAATTCGTAATCGGGCTGGCGATAGCGGTTGCGGTGATCTTTGTTGTGATTGCCTTTTTCAGTGGCATCATTTCCGTTTTGCTGGCGATTGCCTCTGTTATTATTGTTGCCATTGCCATTATTGTGCTGTTGCTTTTGTCTAGGCTGATCCGATTTTTTATCGTTTCTGTGCTCAGGTTTTTTGTCTTTAGAATCCTTAAATTCTTTATGGTTCCTGTTGTCTTTCTTGTTTTCTCTCTTTTCTCTGACTGGCTTTTTGTTCTCAGCAGTTTCAGTTTTAGCAGGTGCTTTTTGCTCCTCCTTTTGCTCACCTTCATCTGGAAGCGTAGACTGGTGATCAATTATGCGATAAGTGAGTTCAATTTTTTTAAGTGCGGTAATTTTTCTAATACCTAGCTCCTTTGCAATTTCCTGCAATTCAGCAAGCTTTTTAGCTTTTAACTCTGATAATTCAAACATGTGTGTTA
>ERZ1048068.1839-NODE-1839-length-15769-cov-7.425162_pt1 | contig 15769 bp, 13 predicted proteins | sample MGYA00383098_ERZ1048068 | MGnify/ENA primary metagenome ERZ1048068 (study PRJEB29581, sample SAMEA5548368) | metagenome | biome: marine; feature: coastal; material: water | depth 1 m | study: Short-term variability in the microbial, nano- and picoplankton... | reverse complement strand
GAGCGTTTCCTTGGTAAGGAAGAGGTCACGAGTTCAAATCTCGTCATTGGCTCTTTTTTATAGCGAAACCTCTTACAAAAGATGCTTTCAGCCACAATTCAAATCACAACTTTTCATCGATTATTAGCAAGCTTTTAATAACTTCGCTATCAGGGTTTTGGAGCTAATTTCAAACTTTGAAAAAAAAATTCAAACTTTTGTATTCTTTTACGTTTAAAAATTAATATATTTGCGCTCATTTTAAAAGCAAAAAAATTAATTCATTATGGCAAAGGAAAATTTCGATCGTTCCAAACCCCATTTAAATATTGGTACAATTGGGCATGTCGATCACGGTAAAACAACATTAACTGCTGCGATTACCAAAGTACTTGCAGACGCAGGTCTTTCTGAGGTTAAAAGCTTTGATCAAATTGACAATGCACCTGAGGAAAAAGAAAGAGGTATAACAATCAACACATCACACGTTGAGTACCAAACATCAAATCGTCACTACGCACACGTTGACTGTCCAGGTCACGCGGATTATGTGAAGAACATGGTTACAGGTGCTGCTCAAATGGACGGAGCTATTTTAGTTGTTGCGGCAACAGATGGTCCTATGCCACAAACACGTGAGCACATCTTGTTAGGTCGTCAGGTCGGAGTTCCAAGAATCGTTGTATTCTTGAACAAAGCTGACATGGTGGATGACGAAGAACTGCTTGAACTTGTTGAAATGGAAGTTCGTGAGCTATTAAGTTTCTACGACTATGACGGTGACAATGGACCTGTTGTTTTAGGTTCGGCCTTAGGAGCATTGAACGGAGAGCAAAAGTGGGTTGATTCTGTTATGAAATTAATGGAAGAAGTAGATGCTTGGATTGAATTGCCAAAAAGAGACGTTGAAAAAGATTTCTTGATGCCTGTTGAAGATGTATTCTCAATTACAGGTCGTGGAACTGTAGCTACAGGTCGAATTGAAACAGGGGTTGCCAACACAGGTGACGCTGTTGATATCATCGGTATGGGTGCTGAAAAATTAGCCTCTACAGTTACAGGAGTTGAGATGTTTAGAAAAATTCTTGACCGAGGTGAAGCAGGAGATAACGTTGGAATTCTTTTGAGAGGTGTTGAAAAAACAGACATCAAAAGAGGAATGGTTATTTGTAAGCCAGGTTCTGTAACTCCTCACGCAAAGTTTGAAGCTGAGGTGTACATCTTGAAAAAAGAAGAAGGTGGACGTCACACTCCATTCCATAACAACTACCGTCCACAGTTCTACGTACGAACTACGGATGTTACAGGAAATATCAACTTGCCTAATGGGGTTGAGATGGTAATGCCTGGAGATAACTTGACAATCACAGTAGATCTTATTTCACCCATTGCTTTGAGCCTTGGTTTGCGTTTCGCAATTCGTGAAGGAGGGCGTACAGTTGGTGCAGGTCAGGTAACTAAAATTTTAGACTAACAATCACATAAGTTTTGTTCAAGAGGTGTCTCGCTATGCGGGACGCCTTTTGTGACAAATAAAAACGGGTGTTTTAATCTTGTTTGATTCGAATCGAATTTTTTCGAGACCTACACCTTAGAGACGGGTTTAGCTCAGTTGGTAGAGCACTGGTCTCCAAAACCAGGTGTCGGGAGTTCGAGCCTCTCAACCCGTGCAAATTAAAAATAATTATGGCTAGTTTTATTTCATACGTTAAAGAATCTTTCGAAGAACTCAAAAATCATGTAAGTTGGACTCCAACTGCCGAACTGCAGCGACTAACAGTGGTTGTATTGATTTTTTCGATTCTTTTTTCACTGGCTATTTGGGGAGCTGACACGATATTATCTCGCGTCATTAAAGTATATTTTGATTTCTTACAATAATAACTGGTTGAACAATGATTGAGGCAGACGTTAAAAAATGGTATGTTGTTCGCGCAGTTAGCGGACAAGAAAACAAAATAAAAAATTACATTGAATCAGAAATTAACCGTTTGGGTTATTCTGACTTTGTAGAGGATATTTTAGTACCCACCGAAAAAGTAATTCAAATCCGTAACGGGAAAAAAATAAGTAAAGAACGCGTTTACTTTCCTGGATATATAATGGTCAAAGCCAATTTGTCCGGAGAAATTCCTCACATTATTCGATCCATTACCAATGTTATTGGGTTTTTGGGAGAAACCAAAGGAGGAGACCCTGTTCCGTTACGAAAATCAGAAGTTAACAGAATGCTTGGAAAAGTAGATGAGTTAGCTGTACAAACAGAAAATGTTGCTATCCCATTCGTTTTGGGCGAGACCGTTAAAGTAATTGACGGACCTTTCAATGGATTCAATGGAACTGTTGAAAACATCAATGAAGAAAAGAGAAAGTTGGAAGTAATGGTCAAAATATTTGGTCGAAAAACTCCATTAGAGCTTTCTTACATGCAAGTCGAGAAAATATAAATGTTACAAATATACGTTGACCTTATAGGCTTCCACTTTTAAGGTTGATCAATTTAAATTAATTAAATGGCAAAAGAAGTTAGTAAAGTAGTCAAACTACAAGTTAGGGGAGGTGCAGCGAATCCGTCGCCACCGGTTGGACCCGCTTTAGGTGCTGCCGGAGTGAACATCATGGAGTTCTGTAAGCAATTTAACGCTAGAACTCAAGACAAGCCTGGAAAGGTCTTGCCTGTTGTGATCTCTGTTTACAAAGACAAATCATTTGACTTTGTTGTAAAAACACCACCTGCGGCCGTTCAACTAATGGAAGCGTCGAAGATTAAAAAGGGATCGGGCGAACCAAACCGTGTTAAAGTCGCTAGCGTTACTTGGGATCAAGTAAAGGCTATTGCTGAAGACAAAATGCAAGATTTAAATGCATTTACCGTAGAATCAGCCATGAAAATGGTTGCAGGTACGGCACGATCCATGGGTTTAACTGTAAAAGGAAATGCTCCTTTTTAATCTTTAATTGAAAAACAATGGCAAAAATTTCTAAAAAGCGGAAAATAGCGCTTGAAAAAGTTGATAAAACTAAGTTGTATTCAGTTGAAGACGCCTCTGAATTGATCAAAGAAATCACTTCAGTTAAATTTGATGCATCTATTGACCTTGCAGTACGTTTAGGAGTAGATCCTCGCAAAGCCAATCAAATGGTTCGCGGTGTTGTGACACTTCCTCACGGTACAGGTAAAAACACGAAAGTGTTGGCGCTTGTTACTCCCGACAAAGAAGCAGAAGCTAAAGAAGCTGGTGCTGACTATGTTGGACTGGATGAGTATTTGGATAAAATCAAAAAAGGCTGGACTGATGTTGATGTAATTGTTACCATGCCGAGTGTAATGGGTAAGTTAGGACCCCTAGGACGTGTTTTAGGACCAAGAGGTTTGATGCCAAACCCAAAAACTGGAACGGTAACTATGGATATCGCCAAAGCAGTGAGTGAGATCAAAGCAGGTAAAATTGACTTTAAAGTTGATAAAACTGGAATTGTTCATACCTCTATTGCTAAAGCTTCATTTGATGCTGACAAAATAGCTGGAAATGCTAATGAATTCATCCAAACGTTGGTGAAGTTAAAACCTTCAACAGCCAAGGGTATTTACATTAAAAGTATTGCCATGTCGAGCACAATGAGTCCTAGTATTCCTATTGATAATAAACAATCCTAATCGGTAGTAAAATTTAAGAAACATGACTAGAGAAGAAAAATCAAAAGTTATTGCCCAATTAACTGCCGAGTTAGCGGACAACTCAAACATTTATTTAACAGACACTTCGGGATTGAACGCTGCGGCGACTTCAAACCTTAGACGTGCTTGTTTCAAAGCAGATGTCCGTTTGGCAGTTGTAAAAAACACCTTGTTAGCAAAAGCCATGGAGGCTTCTGATAAAGATTTCGGTGAACTCACAGAAATCCTTAAAGGAAACACTTCGCTGATGTTCTCAGAGGTTGGAAACGCACCCGCAAAGGTCATTAAAGAATTTCGAAAGAAATCTGACAAACCTATTCTAAAAGGAGCTTACATTGAAGAAGCTACTTACGTAGGAGATGATCTGGTGGAAGCCTTAGTTAATATTAAATCTAAGGAGGAGTTAATAGGAGAAATTATCACCTTACTCCAATCGCCTGCTAAAAATGTTGTATCAGCGCTTCAATCAAGCGGTAATACATTGAGCGGGATTATTAAAACGCTTTCTGAAAAAGAAGGATAAACAAAAATTAATTTATAACAATTTCAAATACGAATAAAAATGGCAGATTTAAAAGATTTTGCAGAACAATTAGTAAACTTAACAGTTAAAGAAGTTAACGAATTAGCTACTATTTTAAAAGATGAGTACGGTATTGAGCCTGCTGCTGCTGCAGTTGCAGTTGCTGCTGGTGGAGGTGCTGCTGGTGGCGATGCTGCTGAAGAAAAATCAGAATTTGACGTAGTATTAAAAGCTGCTGGTGGATCGAAACTAGCGGTAGTTAAGCTTGTCAAAGAATTGACAGGTCTTGGTCTTAAAGAAGCAAAAGAGCTTGTTGATAATGCGCCAAGCAATATCAAAGAAGCTGTTTCTAAAGACGAAGCTGAAGGGCTTAAAACTTCTTTGGAAGAAGCAGGAGCTGAGGTAGAGCTTAAATAAGTTCCCCCTCAACCAACGATTGGTTTAGACTTTTGAAGTGCTTCAAAGGTCTAAACCCTTTCGTGTTTATAAACACTACGCGTGTTTATTATCAATTTATTGTAATTAAAAAATTGTTCATTGATGTCAAGTACACTTGAAAGACTAAATTTCGCCTCCGCAACCAACACTCCTGATTATCCCGATTTTTTGGATATTCAAATAAAATCTTTTCAAGATTTTTTTCAGTTGGAAACCAAATCAGAAGAACGAGGAAATGAGGGATTGTACAATACCTTCATGGAAAACTTCCCTATTACGGATACCCGTAATCAATTTGTTCTAGAATTTTTAGACTATTTCGTTGATCCACCTAGATACTCCATTCAAGAGTGTATCGAAAGAGGATTGACCTATAGCGTACCCCTTAAGGCGCGCTTAAAGTTGTACTGTACGGATCCAGAACACGAAGACTTTGAAACTATTGTTCAGGATGTTTACCTAGGAGTCATTCCTTATATGACACCCAGCGGAACGTTTTGTATCAATGGTGCCGAACGAATTGTTGTTTCACAACTTCACCGTTCACCTGGGGTATTCTTTGGACAATCGTTCCACGCCAATGGAACCAAATTGTACTCTGCTCGTGTTATTCCATTCAAAGGATCTTGGATTGAATTCGCAACAGACATCAACAATGTCATGTACGCTTACATTGACAGAAAGAAAAAATTACCGGTAACAACTTTGTTCCGTGCCATTGGATTTGAGCGCGATAAAGATATTCTTGAAATTTTTGATCTTGCTGAGGAAATCAAAGTTTCAAAATCAGGACTTAAAAAAGTTTTAGGCCGCAAACTGGCTGCACGTGTATTGAACACTTGGTTTGAAGATTTTGTGGATGAAGACACCGGAGAAGTAGTTTCGATAGAACGAAATGAAATTGTTTTAGATCGTGATACGATTCTTGAAAAAGATCACATCGAGCAAATTATCGAAGCCAACGTGAAAACAATCCTTATTCATAAAGAAGAAGGGCAATCTGCAGACTATGCGATTATTCACAATACACTACAAAAAGATCCAACCAATTCAGAAAAAGAAGCGGTTGAACATATTTACCGTCAACTTCGAAACGCTGAGCCGCCAGATGAGGAAACAGCCCGAGGAATTATTGACAAGCTCTTCTTTTCAGACCAACGATATAACTTGGGAGAAGTTGGGCGTTACAGAATGAACAAAAAATTAGGATTGGATATCGCAAAGGACAAGCAAGTCTTGACCAAAGAAGATATCATCACTATTATCAAATTTTTAATTCAACTGATTAATTCCAAAGCAGAGATTGATGATATTGATCACCTTTCCAATCGTCGTGTACGAACAGTAGGTGAGCAGTTGTCTTCTCAGTTTGGAGTTGGATTATCTCGAATGGCTCGAACCATTCGTGAGCGAATGAACGTTCGCGACAACGAAGTATTTACTCCTATTGATCTGATCAATGCGAAAACTCTTTCTTCGGTAATCAATTCCTTTTTTGGAACCAACCAACTTTCTCAATTCATGGATCAAACCAATCCATTGGCAGAGATTACTCACAAACGACGTTTGTCTGCATTAGGACCTGGAGGTTTGTCAAGAGAAAGAGCAGGATTTGAGGTGCGAGATGTTCATTACACGCACTACGGAAGATTGTGTCCTATTGAAACACCCGAAGGGCCCAACATTGGACTAATTTCATCATTGGCAGTTTATGCAAAAGTCAATAACCTTGGTTTTATTGAAACTCCTTACCGATCGGTAACCGATGGAAAAATCAATTTGGATGAAGTGAAATACTTATCTGCTGAAGAAGAAGAAGGTAAGCTAATCGCTCAGGCCAATATTTCCAAAACCAAAGAAGGAGCCATCAATATTGACAAAGTAATTGCTCGAGAAGAAGCAGATTACCCAGTTGTGGAGCCTAATCAAGTAAATTATACAGATGTAGCTCCTAACCAAATCGCTTCGATTTCGGCTTCATTAATTCCTTTCTTGGAACACGATGATGCCAACCGTGCACTTATGGGATCAAACATGATGCGTCAGGCTGTTCCTTTGTTGCGACCTCAGTCTCCGATTGTAGGGACTGGACTTGAACGTCAAGTAGCTTCTGATTCGCGCGTATTGATCAATGCCGAAGGAAAAGGTGTGGTAGAATATGTTGATGCTGAAAAAATCACTATCAAATACAGTTATTCAGACATTGAAAAGTTAGTTTCTTTTGACGATGATAGCAAAACATACGACCTTGTGAAGTTTCGTAAAACAAATCAAGGAACTTGTATCAACTTGAAGCCGATCGTTAAAAAAGGAGATAAAGTAACCAAAGGACAAGTTCTTTGCCAAGGATACGCCACTGAAGAAGGTGAATTGGCGTTAGGACGCAACCTGAAAGTAGCCTTTATGCCCTGGAAAGGATATAACTTTGAGGATGCCATTGTAATTTCTGAAAAAGTAGTTCGTGACGATGTCTTTACATCAATTCATATCGATGAATATTCTTTGGAAGTACGAGACACAAAACTCGGAAAAGAAGAATTGACCAACGACATTCCCAACGTAAGTGAGGAAGCTACTAGTAATTTGGATGAAAATGGAATGATCCGAGTGGGAGCAGAAGTGCACCCTGGAGATATTCTGATTGGAAAAATTACTCCAAAAGGAGAATCCGATCCTACTCCAGAAGAAAAACTCTTGCGTGCCATTTTTGGTGATAAAGCTGGAGACGTAAAAGATGCATCTTTAAAAGCTTCGCCATCATTGAATGGAGTCGTTATTGATAAAAAGCTTTTTACACGAATTGTTAAAGACAAGCGCAAACGATCGCAAGATAAAGAAGCAATTGCTGAGCTTGAAGCAACATACGAAACAAAATTCAGCAATCTTAAAAGCGTATTGGTTGACAAATTATTTACACTTTTAAGTGGAAAAACATGTCAAGGAGTTCAAAACGATTTGGGTGAAGAAGTGCTTCCAAAAGGAAAGAAATACACTTTGAAAATGCTAAATGCTGTTGACGACTACGCGCACCTTATTGGAGGGAGCTGGACAGTTGATAAGAAAGTAAACGCCAATGTTGCGGATTTGATGCACAATTACAAAATCAAAGAAAATGATTTGCAAGGAGCATTGCGACGCGATAAGTTTACCATTTCTGTTGGAGACGAACTTCCTGCTGGAATTCTAAAATTAGCAAAAGTTTACATTGCTAAAAAGAGGAAACTCAAAGTAGGAGATAAGATGGCTGGACGTCACGGAAACAAGGGTATTGTTGCCCGAATCGTCCGTCAAGAAGACATGCCATTTTTGGAAGACGGAACACCTGTTGATATTGTATTGAATCCACTTGGAGTACCTTCTCGTATGAACATTGGTCAGATATACGAAACGGTTCTTGGTTGGGCAGGACAAAAACTTGGTAAAAAGTTTGCCACTCCAATTTTTGATGGAGCAACGCTTGATCAAATTAATGAGCTAACTGAAGAAGCCAATGTTCCATTATTCGGTCATACGTACTTGTATGATGGAGGAACGGGAGAGCGTTTCGACCAGCCAGCAACGGTAGGTGTGATTTATATGTTAAAGCTAGGTCACATGGTAGATGACAAGATGCACGCTCGATCGATTGGACCTTACTCCCTAATTACGCAACAACCTCTTGGAGGTAAAGCACAATTTGGAGGTCAGCGATTTGGTGAGATGGAAGTGTGGGCATTGGAAGCTTATGGAGCCTCCAGCACACTTCAAGAAATTCTCACTGTAAAATCCGATGACGTTGTGGGACGTGCCAAAACGTATGAGTCGATTGTTAAAGGAGAAACTATGCCTGAGGCTGGTTTACCAGAATCCTTTAACGTATTGATGCACGAATTGAAAGGTTTAGGACTTGACATTCGATTAGAAGAATAGATAAAATTTAAAACAGTACCATTTATTATGGCTAGAAATAACGATGCGCCTAAGGCGTTAAAATTCAGTAAAATTTCAATTGGTTTATCTTCTCCCGAAACCATTTTGGCATCGTCAAGAGGTGAAATTCTAAAACCAGAAACCATCAATTATCGTACGCACAAACCAGAGCGTGACGGATTGTTTTGTGAACGAATCTTTGGCCCTGTTAAGGATTTTGAATGTGCTTGTGGAAAGTATAAGCGTATTCGATACAAAGGAATCGTTTGTGATCGTTGTGGGGTAGAAGTTACCGAGAAAAAAGTACGAAGAGATCGCGTAGGACACATCAATTTGGTGGTTCCTGTTGCTCATATTTGGTATTTCCGTTCGCTTCCCAACAAAATAGGATATCTATTAGGCCTTCCTTCCAAGAAGTTGGACATGATTATCTATTACGAACGATACGTAGTTATTCAGCCAGGTATTGCTACCAATGCTGAGGGAGAACCTGTTCAAAAAATGGACTTCCTTACAGAGGAAGAATATTTGAACGTGTTGGAATCCATCCCACAAGAAAATCAATATTTGGAAGATAGCGACCCCAACAAATTCATCGCCAAAATGGGAGCGGAGTGTTTGATTGAATTGCTTTCACGAATTGATTTGGATGCACTTTCTTTCGAATTGCGTCACAAAGCCAACAACGAAACTTCCAAACAACGAAAAACAGAAGCACTCAAAAGACTTCAAGTTGTTGAAGCTTTACGAGAATCCAACAACAACCGTGAAAATAAACCGGAGTGGATGATCATGAAAGTGATTCCTGTAATTCCACCAGAATTAAGACCCTTAGTTCCTTTAGATGGAGGTCGATTTGCGACATCCGATTTGAATGACTTATACCGTCGTGTTATCATTCGAAACAATCGTCTGAAACGATTGGTTGAGATCAAAGCACCGGAAGTAATTTTGAGAAACGAAAAACGAATGTTGCAAGAGTCGGTAGATTCTTTATTTGACAACACGCGTAAATCATCTGCTGTAAAAACAGATGCTAATCGTCCATTGAAATCCCTTTCAGATTCTCTAAAAGGAAAACAAGGTCGTTTCCGTCAAAACTTATTAGGAAAACGTGTAGATTATTCGGCTCGTTCGGTAATTGTCGTTGGACCGGAATTGAAATTATACGAATGCGGATTGCCAAAAAACATGGCCGCTGAGTTGTACAAGCCTTTTATCATTCGTAAACTGATTGAAAGAGGAATTGTTAAAACGGTAAAATCTGCTAAGAAAATTATAGATAAGCGCGAGCCTGTAGTTTGGGATATTCTTGAAAATGTATTGAAAGGACATCCTGTATTACTCAACCGTGCTCCCACTTTGCACCGATTGGGAATTCAGGCGTTTCAGCCAAAGCTTATCGAAGGAAAAGCGATACAGCTTCACCCGCTTGTGTGTACTGCATTTAATGCGGATTTCGATGGGGATCAAATGGCTGTTCACCTTCCATTAGGACCGGAAGCTATTTTGGAATCGCAATTGTTAATGTTGGCTTCTCACAATATTTTAAATCCTGCAAACGGATCACCTGTTACGGTTCCTTCTCAGGATATGGTATTGGGATTGTACTACATGACCAAGTCGCGTTACTCAACAAAAGAACAACCTGTTAAGGGAGAAGGATTGACCTTCTACTCAGCTGAAGAAGTAAATATTGCATACAACGAAGGCAAAGTAGAAATCAACGCCATGATTAAGATTCGCACCAAAGACTTTAACGAGAGTGGAGAATTGGTTTATCAAATCATTGAAACTACTGTGGGTCGTGTGCTCTTTAATGAAGTAGTGCCCGAAGCCGCTGGATACGTAAACGAAGTATTGACCAAAAAATCACTCCGTGATATCATTGGAAACATCTTGAAGGTTACCAGTGTTCCTGAAACAGCTGCTTTCCTTGACAAGATTAAAAACATGGGGTACTCATTTGCATTCAAAGGAGGACTTTCATTTAGCTTGGGTGATATTATTATTCCTCAAGAAAAACATACAATGATTGATCAAGCCAATGAGCAAGTTGACGGAATTATTGCCAACTACAACATGGGGCTTATTACCAATAACGAACGTTACAACCAAGTAATTGATATTTGGACTTCTACCAATGCAGCTTTGACTGAATTGGCCATGAAGCGGATTCGTGAAGATCAACAAGGATTCAACTCGGTATATATGATGTTGGATTCGGGTGCAAGGGGTTCGAAAGAGCAGATTCGCCAGTTGACAGGTATGCGTGGATTGATGGCCAAGCCTAAAAAATCAAATGCCGGAGGAGGTGAAATTATTGAAAATCCGATTCTTTCTAACTTTAAGGAAGGATTGTCGATTTTGGAATATTTTATCTCTACGCACGGAGCTCGTAAAGGATTGGCAGATACCGCACTTAAAACGGCTGATGCAGGATACTTAACCCGTCGTTTGGTAGATGTAGCACAAGATGTTATTGTAAACTCTGTGGATTGTGGAACCCTTCGTGGTGTTTCGGTATCCCCTCTTAAGAAAAATGAAGAGGTTGTTGAAACTTTAGGCGAGCGGATTTTGGGCCGTGTTTCATTGCACGATGTTTATAACCCGCTTAATGACGAATTGTTGGTAAAAGCAGGAGACGAAATTTCTGAAGAAAATGTAAAAGCGATCGAAAGTTCTCCTATCGAAAAGGTAGAAGTTCGTTCAGCGCTTACTTGTGAAGCACCCAAAGGAATTTGTGCCAAATGTTACGGAAGAAACCTTGCAACCGGTAAAATGGTTCAACAAGGAGAAGCTGTAGGAGTTGTTGCCGCACAATCGATTGGTGAGCCAGGAACTCAGCTTACGTTGAGAACCTTCCACGTAGGAGGTATTGCAGGAAACATTTCTGAAGAAAACAAATTAGCCGTTAAGTTTGACGGAATTGCTGAAATCGAAGATTTAAAAACAGTTTCTGGAAAAGACGCAGACGGTAATGCCGTTACGATTGTTATTTCAAGAACTTCTGAAATTAAATTGGTAGATAAGAAAACAGGATTGATTTTAAGTACCAACATTATTCCTTACGGATCTTCGTTGATGATCAAAAACGGTCAATCGCTCAAAAAAGGCGATGTAGTTTGTCAGTGGGATCCTTACAACGGTGTTATTGTTTCTGAATTTACTGGAGTCATTGAATACGAAAATGTTGAACAAGGAGTTACCTATCAAGTTGAAATTGATGAGCAAACTGGTTTCCAAGAAAAAGTAATTTCGGAATCTAGAAACAAGAAAATCATTCCAACGTTGTTAATTAAAGATACCAAAGGAGCTGTTTTACAGTCGTACAACTTACCACTGGGAGCACACCTTATGGTAGATGACGGAGAGAAAATCAAAGAAGGAAAAGTATTGGTGAAAATCCCTAGAAAATCTGCAAAATCTGGAGATATTACAGGAGGTTTACCACGAGTTACAGAATTATTCGAAGCTCGAAACCCTTCCAACCCAGCGGTTGTTTCTGAAATTGATGGAGTGGTTTCTTTTGGAAAAATCAAAAGAGGAAACCGTGAAATTATAGTTGAATCTCGAACAGGAGAAATCAAAAAATACTTGGTCAAACTTTCGAGCCAAATTTTGGTTCAGGAAAACGACTTTGTAAAAGCAGGAATGCCGTTATCTGACGGATCCATTACTCCAAACGACATCTTGTCTATCAAAGGGCCATCTGCAGTTCAGCAGTACTTGGTAAACGAAGTACAAGAAGTATATCGTTTGCAAGGGGTGAAAATCAACGATAAGCACTTTGAGGTAGTGGTTCGACAAATGATGCGTAAAGTAAAAATCAACGATTCTGGAGATACGACATTATTGGAAAACCAATTGGTTCACAAAAATGACTTTATCCAAGAAAACGATGCGTTGTTTGGTAAAAAAGTAGTGACCGAAGTAGGAGATTCTGAAAACTTAAAGGCTGGACAAATTGTGACGGCTCGTGAGTTGCGAGACGAAAACTCTTTGTTGCGTCGTGATGATAAAACCTTGGTAGAAGCACGTGACGCAGTCAATGCGACTGCTACACCTATTCTTCAAGGAATTACACGAGCATCGCTTCAAACGAAATCATTTATTTCAGCGGCATCGTTCCAAGAAACGACTAAAGTTCTAAACGAAGCAGCTGTAAATGGTAAAGTAGATACCTTAGAAGGATTGAAAGAGAATGTTATTGTTGGACACAAAATTCCAGCAGGAACAGGAAAGCGATCTTACAACAATATCATTGTTGGGTATGTTGATGAATACGAAGAACTTTTAACCAAAAAGGAACTTAATTTTTAAGAACATACCATGAGCGATTCAAAACAAAAGAAAGAAGGTCAAATTAATATCGAATTGGATGAGGCAACGGCCCAAGGGACGTACTCCAATTTGGCGATTATCAATCATTCTGTTTCTGAATTTGTAGTTGATTTTATCAACATCATGCCCGGTGCGCCCAAGGCCAAAGTAAAGTCACGAATTATTTTGACGCCACAACACGCCAAGCGTTTTGTGAAAGCTTTGAACGAAAACGTATCGCGCTTTGAAGACGCTCACGGTGAAATTAAAGATTACGAACAGCCGCCCATTCCGCTCAATTTTGGGCCAACTGGCGAAGCATAATAAACTATAAATCCCGCATTTGCGGGATTTTTTTTTACCCCAACGCAACGATGCTGATTTTCCGAAGTGTTTTTAATTTTAATGGGAAAACAAAAAATGCTTAGGATTAGTGTGACATCTCAATGTCCCAAAAACTGATTTTTCTTCTCGTGTTGAACCCCAGTTTTTCATACAATGAAATGGCATGGGTATTGGACTCAACAACATGCAAGTAAGGTGTTTTGTTTTCCAGAAAAACCTTGTCTGTAGTACGTTTGATGAGTTGTCGGGCATATCCTTTTCTTGTATGATTGGGATGGGTAACAATACCACTTATTTCTGTAAACGCATTCATTTTCATACGCTCACCACACACTGCTACCAAATTGTTTTCTTTATAAATTCCAAAATAATCGCCCAGCGCTACCGTTTTGTTTTTGAAATAACCCGGCTGTACCAAATTCACTAAATTGTGAACATCTTGGAGTTCTTTTTTTGTTTTTAATGGAACAACCGCCTCGTTGAATGCCATATCAAAAGGCGATTCCAATACCATTTGATGACACACCAAATTGTTTTTTAACTGCATGGAATCCGTCAGAACGGGTTTTTCTCCAATGACATAAAAACAGGTAATCAGTTTGGAATAGTCATTCATACCTTTTACGGCCAATTCTGTATCCATAGCGCCTCCAAAAGCACAATACTCAGGGTCATAAAATTTTATCCCAGCAAACGCTTTGGAGAAAAGCTTGTGCGTTTCATTCAAAGAATTCCAGGCAGGGTTGTCGAGCTTGTATTGGTCTACAATCAATGCGCTTGTGTTACTATTTCTTTTGAGTAGGAGTGGGGCTAATTTATAAAAAATTAACGGATTTGCTCATTCATTTTAGATTGCAGAAGTTTTCTTTGATAACAGTGCGTAATTTTTAATCTACTTGGTTGTTTTTCCACCCATTGCGGTAAATACGCTGTCGATGGGTTCCCAAAGTTCTATTTTAATTCCTTCTGCATCCATAATATGAACAAATTTTCCGTAGTCAAACGTTTCTATGTCATCAACGATTGTCACTCCATTATTCTTGAGTTTTAATACAAGCCCATCGATGTTTTGGACTCGGTAATTTATCATAAACTCTGGGTTTTTGGTTTTTCGGTTAACGGTCTCGTATAAGATTTGTAACGGGAAAGTGCGCTAGTACTTTCCGTCGTTTCTCAAAGATAGTAAAAAGGCGTGATTTTCCGTTTAGGAAAATCCGCCGTTATGAATTTTATACATTGTTGCCATTTCGTTGTTATCTGATTTGACCCTAACCTTATTAAAGGTTCACTTCCCACATTTGCTCTTCTAAATTTTCTTTCCAAAGAGAATGTATTTTAGTTTCTGTTAATTTAAAACCATTTTTTGCATATATCATTTGGGCACTATCTAATCCTTTATGTGTCCATAGATATATATGCTTATATTTTGTCTTTTTAGCAAAGTTCATAATATTGTTCATTAGAGTTTTACCAATTCCTAAACCTCTTAAAGCAGGAGATAGGTAGAAAAAGCGAAGTTGTGCAGAAGTGTTTGAACGGTGTTGTAAAGCTATCGAACCCTCTACTTTTCCATTTTTCTCAACAACATAGAAGATGCTTTTCTTTGTGTCAAAATCTAATATAAATTCTGAAAACTCTTTAGCGACAAATGCCTCAAAAATTTCTGAATAGCCATAAGTGTCAGCATAATATTTTCCGTGAAAATGAGTAACTGTTCCTAAATCACCAGGTAGATGTGTTCTAATTATTGGTAGGTTTTCTGTTTTAGGGTTTAAACAAGAATAAGCAGTTTCTAGAGCATTTATTAATTTAAATTGAGAGTTATTGTTAAGTGTTTCAAGAATATTATTAATTCTTTGATTTTCAAATTTGTTTATATCATCTGCAACTTTTTTACCAATATTTGTCAAGCTTAAATAACTCGACCTTTTATCATTGCTATCTGAAACTTTATTTATGTAACCTTTTGTAACATACTTTTTTGCTATTCTAGAAGCATAGCCTGCGTCAATATTTAGTATTTCGCATAATTGTTTTAAAGTTAGTTTATTATGGGTGTTTAGTTCGTATAAAATACGAGTTTCTGTGATAGAAAAATCATTATTATAACTTGAGTCAAAAATATTTAATCTGTTTAAATAATGTCTGTTGAATTTACGTATAATTTCTATTTTATTTGACATAATCATTAATTTAATTGACTTTGTCAAATATATAAAAAATGAATTAATTCATTTTCTTAATTCCTTTATTAGTGATGTTTTTTTTATATTAAAATTAAATTGTGAAGTGGAATTCAACTTTTTCACGGGGCTTGGAGCAATGAATGGCAACTAGTGTATATATACACCGAGGTGTGTTTATTTCCGTTATATTTTTGTTCAACAATACTTCCCAAATCAGCATATATTGTTGTACTTTTTGCTTTTATAAAATATGGATTTGCAATGTTTTGGTTGATTATTATAAAGTCATGAGACCAATTATTATTTGCAAGAGATTTTTTTGAATAACAGGTATTATCAAAAACAAAAAATACATTGAAAATGGTTGGATATCGAAATGTATTGGGT
>ERZ1048068.1836-NODE-1836-length-15785-cov-3.502861_pt1 | contig 15785 bp, 7 predicted proteins | sample MGYA00383098_ERZ1048068 | MGnify/ENA primary metagenome ERZ1048068 (study PRJEB29581, sample SAMEA5548368) | metagenome | biome: marine; feature: coastal; material: water | depth 1 m | study: Short-term variability in the microbial, nano- and picoplankton... | reverse complement strand
AGTAGAGTTATTAGTTTTAGCTACAAATTCACCTACTGCAAAAAGACTGTTATTTATCTCTGCAAATTGGTGTATAGATCTTACATCATAACCCTCTAAACCATCAGACATTCCCCTCCAATTACCACTGATATTTATTTGTACGGTCTCTGTGTTAAATTCAGATGTACCATACACCACAATGTTGTCATTAAACTTTCCTAAAGCTATATTTTTACCTAAGAATGGTGGGTACGGAGCCGCTTGCCATTGGTGACCGTTCCATTCTGCAAGCGAAACTTCATTGGAAACGGGACTTGTAAAGTTTCCGGTAGCAAGGAGTTTATCGCCACTTTGAGTAATAGAATTAAACTTATCACTATCGAAATTAGTAGTTATAACATTCCCTTCTGGTATCCAAAGACCGTTAACGTATTTTACTATATTGTAGTTTTCATTTTGATTTTTGAATTTTCCAACACACTTCAGTACACCATTTTCTTCGAAAAATTTATCAATTGCGATACTATTGGATGTAATGTCTGTTGAAATATCTACCCAAGAATTCCCATCCCATTTGCTTATAAAATTGGATTGGTCAACGGGTCTTGATTTGTAAGAACAAGCAAGATAGATACTACCATTAAACGAGTATAAATCAGCAATATGAAAATTGTCTGTAGTGGAAGGAAGATTGATTGGACCTGTAGAATTCCAAAAGTCACCATTCCACATTTTAACTTGGATCTTATGATCTCTATTGTCATAAGCCACTGCAACACCATCTCCGTGTTTTGCTATTTTATCGGGAGCCGCTGGTAACCCCTCACCCATAGGAGTAAGTATCTGTGCAGAAAGTTGCAGTACAAACAGCAAGGCGACGATATGGATCACGAGCCGCTTCATTTCTTAATTAGCTTAAAATTGGTAGAAATGTTGATACCGTAGTTATACGGTTTAACCTTAATTGGGGAAGTTGTTTTGTCAGACAATGAATTTAGGCTTAATCCAAAAATCGGTTCTATGCCTACCGCAAATCTTGAAGAGTTGTAGTACAATCCTGTTTTGATGCTGGTTGCGATATTTTGTGTTTGTAAATGCAAGTCTTTTACATCATTCAACTCAAGTGTGGAGTAATCTCCTTTTTTACCCGAAGCATCGAGTAATCCAAGATATGATAAACCAATTTGAATCCTAGACTCAAAGTTACGTGGAATTGGAGTCTTAAAACCAATGTTTATTGGGATTTCGATAAAATGATATGAATTTGACCCTTTATAAGTGATTTGTTCATGGTCAGACGGCAACCTATAGAAATATGAATCAATATTGGTTTTTTCTGCATTATAAATTGGTCCTTCAGTAAGGGTATAGTTATAGTCAACCATTTCCGTTCTTTGAGCGATAAATAAACCAGAAGAAACATAGAATTTGGAAGAGTTGTGCCATTGTAAATTTATACCATAGCTATTGGAAAACGCAACCCTCTCACTGTTACCTACGAAATTGTAATAATCTTTATTAATGAGTCCAGAAAGCAAATTGTTTTCAGACAGAAATTTGCTGGAGAGACTGGGTGTAAATGCAAAACCTACTTCCCAATATCCATTATTTTTATTCTTAGCTTCTGTGTGGGTATATTCATTGTGTAATAATGGGATTAAGCTAAGATCACTTACCAATCTTGCGTTAAGTTCTTGGTTATTTAATACAATAGGCAATCCGCGTTTATTTAAAGATATACCATCCGGTTTCTCAATTGGAGGAATATCATATTTTAGTTCGTTTAGATCAAAGGTGTTTTCTATAGGTGGTGTGATATAATGGGTGTGAGGCACGTTTGCTTTTGTAACATTTTTAGTCGGTAAATTAGTCTGGTATGTTTCAGTACTGTTTAACCCTTTATGTATCTGTTCAAGGGAAGGTTCTTCTTCATTTTGAACATCTTGGTCTTTGTTAACTGGTGCATCGGTGATAGCTGTAGGATTGGAAGGTTGGGAATTGTGGAACAATAGTCCTAAACCAACGGATACAGAAACTAAAGCTAGAAAGAACCACATAGCGTAAATGCGATTCTTTCTGTGCCTCAATTTTTTCTCTATAACTAACCAATCAGAGTCACTTACCAAGGCATTGGCGGGCTCTTGGGATGCTCTTTTTAGCAGTTGGTCGATATGTTGTAATTTATCCAATCTAAAGCCTCTATTTGCGTTTTAACAAAGCGTTTAGCAAAACTCTTCCCCTTGAAAGTCTACTTTTAGATGATCCAATAGAAATTCCTAATTGTTGAGCAATTTCTTTGTGAGACAAGTTGTCTACAGCATACATATTAAGAACTACCTTGTATATCTCTGGCAGTTCATTGAGTGCCTTCAATACTATCTCAGGTTCTATATCATCACTTGAGGGTTCATATTCTGTCTCTGCTTGTTCGAATTTAGTGTCGAACTCGTAGTGGTCATATTTAAACCGTCCGTGTCTTTTCTTATTGAGAGCTAGATTAATAAAAATCCTTGTCATCCAAGTATCTATTTTACTACCTCCTTTAAAAGACTTAATGTTAATATAGATCTTGTAATAACCTTCCTGAAGCAAATCTTTTGCGTCATCTTGATTTTTACAGTATCTCATACATATTGCCATCATCTTATTGGCATACTTTTCAAAGAGCATTTTTTGAGCGGATCGATCATTATCCTTACATCTCCGTATTAGTTCCTCGTCACTAATCAATTCGCTCTTGTTTTATATTAGACACTGTTTATAACAAAGGTTGCAAAAAAATAGCAAAAAAAAGAGACTCTACGTAAGTAGAGCCTCTTAATCAGACTTTTAATATGTCTAGATATTATTTATTAAGCATTACCTTTTTAGAGATAATGTTACCATTGACGGTCATTTTCACATAGTATACACCGTTAACTTGGTTATCAAGGTTTAGAGTATATGAGCTATTGCTTACAGTACCATTTTCAACAAGAGCAACTTGTTGCCCCATGGTATTAAATACAGCGATGTTGATTACTTCGTTTTCAGGAAGGTTAACATTGATGTTTAATTTACCACTAGTAGGGTTAGGAGACACAGCAAGCATATCTTCTAATGATAAGTCATTTACACTGTTAGTTTGTTTTTCGAAGTTGTAATTTACTTCTACATAAAGTGTGTATTTTTTTGAAGCGTTTCCAGATTTGTCTGTAGTTTCAAAAACAACAGAATATAATCCGGCTTCTTGTAAATTGATATCGCTGTAAACAACTGTATGATTAGCAAGTAGATCAGCTGGAGCGTCGTAGTTATCTTTAAATAGTACGTAGTCAATAGCATTTACGCTAGAACCTACACCTAATTTAAGAACGGCACCTTTTTTACCAGAGATAACTGGAGCTACATCATCGATAACATTAACTGTTCTAATTTTAGTAGATACATTACCAGCAGCATCAGTAGCTGTATAAGTATCTTGGTAAGCACCAAGTGTATACGGATCTACATTAGAACTAGACGTTAAACTAATCTGCGTATTGCTGTATAAGTTATCACTTGCAGTTGCACTAACAGGAGAGTATGGAGTATTTACACGATGATTGATTACATCAAGAGTACGAAGATCAATAACTGGAGCCACGTAATCTTTTACTACATAGTCTATACATTGCGTAGTTACGTTTCCGCTTTCATCTGTAGCAGTGTAAATAACTGAAGTAGTACCCTGGAAACGAGTATCTACTGCAGCACCACCTTGAGCAGCAGCAGGGTTTGCTTTAAAAGTAAGTCCACCACCAAGGCTATTGTAGTTGTCCGTAGCGGTAGTGATGTCAGCAAATATGTTTTGAAGCTGCACTTCAACTACCCAGCAAGCAGAAGCTTTATCTGCACTTGCATTTTCGATAACAGGAAGCTCAGTATCGACAACGCGAACAGTTCTAGTAGCACTAGAGGCATTTCCTTGATTATCTTGAATAGCATAAGTGATTATATAGTCACCAAGGGTGTTATAATCTACAGTTCCAGAAGTAACAATAGCGTCAGACAAGTCACCTTCTTTGTTATCAAGAGCAGAAGCAGGAAGATCGATCCATACAGTACCTACTTCTATAGTAGTATCAGCAGCACCAGTAATAGTGATAACTGGAGCCGTTTGGTCAGACACAACATAAACAACACGAGTCACTTGCGGAGCAGGATTACCAGAAGCATCCATAACATTATAATCCTCATAGTATACACCAGGAAGAGATTGGTCTACATCTGATACCATAGAAATGTTAGCAGTGATATCACCTTGTGAAGGGTCAGAAGCAGTAGCTCCAGCAGTTATATAAGCAGGAACAGCATTTTGCTCTACGTATATGGTATCTGCATTTATAAGAGTGATAACAGGCTCATCTCCATCGTTAACCACTCTAATAGAGTAGTCTTCGAATTCACCAATTCTGTTAGCCGCACCATTGCTGTTAGCACCACAAGGAAGGTTAAGGTCATTATCATACGATACTCCAACTCTAAGTGTAGTTGCAGCATCAAAAGCAGCTGTTGCATCTGGAACAGAGAAAGAACCGGACCAAGACATAGAAGTACCAGGAGCAGATTCAGCTGCAACAAGTTCTCCAGCATCTTCAAAGTCTCCATCTACGTTCCAATCTACCCATATTTTACGAGTCATAAGATTCACGTTAGTAGTTCTTCTCACTTCGAAATTATAGGTACCACCAAAGTTTAGATCTACAGTACCTATGTCAGAATAGTCAGTATAACCAACTAAACCAGCAGCACTGCTATTTTCACTTTTATCACCAGTTACTACGTCTTCAATACTAACATAGCTAATACCAACATCAGCACTAGTAGTTACACCTATTACCGGCACACAGTTTTGTACTACGATAACGTATGAAGTTTTCACAACAGTAGCTTCAGAGTTTGCAGAATCTATTGAGTTGTATCCTTTAAGTTGCACAGCATATGTACCAGGAGTAGTAAACTTGAAAGAACGCTCACTAAGGTCATCAGTACTAGGAGCGTTAGCAGACACACCAGTAGGAGGGAAGAAATCCCATTCCCATCGGTTAGCTTTATCGCTAGAAGCAGTGAAGGTAACATCATCACCTACAGCAGGTCTTCTGTTATCAGCAGTGAAGTCAAGATTTGTAGGAGTATTAGGAGCAAGCACGGTAAAAGCTTTAGTCACTGTACTAACTACGCCATCACAACCTGTTACTTTAAGAGTAGCAGTATATGAACCTACAGAAGTAAAGGTAATGTTATTAAGATGTCTAGTAACACCGGCTTTAGCATCAGGACCAGCGATGGTCCATTCAAATGCAGTATTACCTTCAGCATTAGCAGAGGTATTCGTAAAGTCAAGAGTCACTGCGTTATACACATCAGGACCAGGGAAAGAGAAATCTGCAACAGGGGCAGCACCAGCACCAGCCACGCTAGTCCAAGTAGCAGCAAATCCTTCATCAGTACCACCAGCGGTAGAGTTCCAAAGAAGATACATAGCACCAGAGTTAGCAGTAATAGTACCAGAAGGTTCATTACCAGCAGTAAAACCTGAACCGGAGTGAAGTGGAGTGCCAAGAGCATTTACACCGTCGTATATTTTCAAGTTAGCGTTAGCCTTCAATTTGAACAAAGAAAAATCAAGCGAAACACTTTGAGCACCACAAGGAGCAATAAGAGCTTCAAGATTAGATTCTGGAGCAGTGTAGTTATTATTTACTCCACCTTTGTCATATATATTACCGCTAGTAGCTGTAATAATATTAGCAGGAAGAGAAGTACCTGGTCCTATATCAAAGTTAGTTTGTTGCACTGTGATGTACCCAACTTTACAATAAACTGGAGAAGCACCGTATGGTACGTTGCTAGCTTTAAGACAAACATCCCAAGTACCTGGAAGCACAGAACCAGAATAATTACCCGTGCTAACTGTTGGGTTTTTGTTTATATAAGGGTCGCCACCTCTAAGGTTAGGCTGATTATCTCCATTTATAGTATCCGTACCATTGGTAATAATCCAATCCCAGAAAATAGGGCCGTTAGAACTAAGGTCGATGAGCCTGAAAGGTTCAAATATTTCAACAACGTTTTTATCAGAAACAAAGTTAGCCACAGGTGCAGCAGTAGGAGCTACAATTTTAACTGTTTTGGTAGTAGAATCTTTACCTAGACAATTTTCACTTACCAGTTTCACATTATATATACCAGGAGTAGAAAATATTTCAGTCGCATTAGTTGTAGAGAACGATTTACCATTAATAGTCCAATTGTGACCGATATAGCCAGATTGGTTAGAATTGACAAATGCTACAGGAGTATTTACGAAAGCACTATCAGGAACAAAGAAATTACTGCTAAGTCCTGCTGGCACAGCATAAGTACACGTATAGTCTTCTGTTTCACCATAATAAACTAAGCTACCTGAACTGTTTCTATCATCACTATGACGATTGGCATTCCAGTAGTACGTATTATAATCTGACCTTACTCTCATTCGCATGACACCTGCGGTTCCTGAACAAGGAACAGTAAACGTAAATGATTGTATTGAACGTGGTGCGAATCTCCAATTGTTAGGAGATACAAACTCACCAGCATCCGCATAGTCTTTATCACCGTTAAAATCGAACCAAACACCAGCAGTTACAAAAATAGTAGTTGTAGCACTAATTGGGTGAGATGAGTTCATTTTAAACGTATAAGTACCACCTGCAGCTAATGTAAAAGCAGAAGTAGGTTCTATAACAGTGAATCCTTTTCCAACAGTGTTAAATGTAGCACAGTTGTTGCAACCGTCAGATCCTTTCGAGTAAACTACGTTACCTGAAGCATCTTCAATTATTACTTCTTCGATAGCAGCATAACGCTGAACCGATGAATTGTAACAGCAGCCATAGTAATGACCAGGTGTAGTATACTGTGCAGACGCAAAATATACGAGGGCCGTTAGGGCCAAAGTGAGCGATACTCTGCTCAATAGTTGAAAGCTTTGTTTAAATTGTGTAATTGTTTTATTCATAAATTCTTAAGTTTTAAAATTAGTGTCTTATGATCAGTTGCCAAATGTATTGAATTAGACACACCTTTTCAAGAAAGGTTGCAAAAAAATAGCAAAAAAAGAGACTCTACGTAAGTAGAGCCTCTTAATCAGACTTTTAATATGTCTAGATATTATTTATTAAGCATTACCTTTTTAGAGATAATGTTACCATTGACGGTCATTTTCACATAGTATACACCGTTAACTTGGTTATCAAGGTTTAGAGTATATGAGCTATTGCTTACAGTACCATTTTCAACAAGAGCAACTTGTTGCCCCATGGTATTAAATACAGCGATGTTGATTACTTCGTTTTCAGGAAGGTTAACATTGATGTTTAATTTACCACTAGTAGGGTTAGGAGACACAGCAAGCATATCTTCTAATGATAAGTCATTTACACTGTTAGTTTGTTTTTCGAAGTTGTAATTTACTTCTACATAAAGTGTGTATTTTTTTGAAGCGTTTCCAGATTTGTCTGTAGTTTCAAAAACAACAGAATATAATCCGGCTTCTTGTAAATTGATATCGCTGTAAACAACTGTATGATTAGCAAGTAGATCAGCTGGAGCGTCGTAGTTATCTTTAAATAGTACGTAGTCAATAGCATTTACGCTAGAACCTACACCTAATTTAAGAACGGCACCTTTTTTACCAGAGATAACTGGAGCTACATCATCGATAACATTAACTGTTCTAATTTTAGTAGATACATTACCAGCAGCATCAGTAGCTGTATAAGTATCTTGGTAAGCACCAAGTGTATACGGATCTACATTAGAACTAGACGTTAAACTAATCTGCGTATTGCTGTATAAGTTATCACTTGCAGTTGCACTAACAGGAGAGTATGGAGTATTTACACGATGATTGATTACATCAAGAGTACGAAGATCAATAACTGGAGCCACGTAATCTTTTACTACATAGTCTATACATTGCGTAGTTACGTTTCCGCTTTCATCTGTAGCAGTGTAAATAACTGAAGTAGTACCCTGGAAACGAGTATCTACTGCAGCACCACCTTGAGCAGCAGCAGGGTTTGCTTTAAAAGTAAGTCCACCACCAAGGCTATTGTAGTTGTCCGTAGCGGTAGTGATGTCAGCAAATATGTTTTGAAGCTGCACTTCAACTACCCAGCAAGCAGAAGCTTTATCTGCACTTGCATTTTCGATAACAGGAAGCTCAGTATCGACAACGCGAACAGTTCTAGTAGCACTAGAGGCATTTCCTTGATTATCTTGAATAGCATAAGTGATTATATAGTCACCAAGGGTGTTATAATCTACAGTTCCAGAAGTAACAATAGCGTCAGACAAGTCACCTTCTTTGTTATCAAGAGCAGAAGCAGGAAGATCGATCCATACAGTACCTACTTCTATAGTAGTATCAGCAGCACCAGTAATAGTGATAACTGGAGCCGTTTGGTCAGACACAACATAAACAACACGAGTCACTTGCGGAGCAGGATTACCAGAAGCATCCATAACATTATAATCCTCATAGTATACACCAGGAAGAGATTGGTCTACATCTGATACCATAGAAATGTTAGCAGTGATATCACCTTGTGAAGGGTCAGAAGCAGTAGCTCCAGCAGTTATATAAGCAGGAACAGCATTTTGCTCTACGTATATGGTATCTGCATTTATAAGAGTGATAACAGGCTCATCTCCATCGTTAACCACTCTAATAGAGTAGTCTTCGAATTCACCAATTCTGTTAGCCGCACCATTGCTGTTAGCACCACAAGGAAGGTTAAGGTCATTATCATACGATACTCCAACTCTAAGTGTAGTTGCAGCATCAAAAGCAGCTGTTGCATCTGGAACAGAGAAAGAACCGGACCAAGACATAGAAGTACCAGGAGCAGATTCAGCTGCAACAAGTTCTCCAGCATCTTCAAAGTCTCCATCTACGTTCCAATCTACCCATATTTTACGAGTCATAAGATTCACGTTAGTAGTTCTTCTCACTTCGAAATTATAGGTACCACCAAAGTTTAGATCTACAGTACCTATGTCAGAATAGTCAGTATAACCAACTAAACCAGCAGCACTGCTATTTTCACTTTTATCACCAGTTACTACGTCTTCAATACTAACATAGCTAATACCAACATCAGCACTAGTAGTTACACCTATTACCGGCACACAGTTTTGTACTACGATAACGTATGAAGTTTTCACAACAGTAGCTTCAGAGTTTGCAGAATCTATTGAGTTGTATCCTTTAAGTTGCACAGCATATGTACCAGGAGTAGTAAACTTGAAAGAACGCTCACTAAGGTCATCAGTACTAGGAGCGTTAGCAGACACACCAGTAGGAGGGAAGAAATCCCATTCCCATCGGTTAGCTTTATCGCTAGAAGCAGTGAAGGTAACATCATCACCTACAGCAGGTCTTCTGTTATCAGCAGTGAAGTCAAGATTTGTAGGAGTATTAGGAGCAAGCACGGTAAAAGCTTTAGTCACTGTACTAACTACGCCATCACAACCTGTTACTTTAAGAGTAGCAGTATATGAACCTACAGAAGTAAAGGTAATGTTATTAAGATGTCTAGTAACACCGGCTTTAGCATCAGGACCAGCGATGGTCCATTCAAATGCAGTATTACCTTCAGCATTAGCAGAGGTATTCGTAAAGTCAAGAGTCACTGCGTTATACACATCAGGACCAGGGAAAGAGAAATCTGCAACAGGGGCAGCACCAGCACCAGCCACGCTAGTCCAAGTAGCAGCAAATCCTTCATCAGTACCACCAGCGGTAGAGTTCCAAAGAAGATACATAGCACCAGAGTTAGCAGTAATAGTACCAGAAGGTTCATTACCAGCAGTAAAACCTGAACCGGAGTGAAGTGGAGTGCCAAGAGCATTTACACCGTCGTATATTTTCAAGTTAGCGTTAGCCTTCAATTTGAACAAAGAAAAATCAAGCGAAACACTTTGAGCACCACAAGGAGCAATAAGAGCTTCAAGATTAGATTCTGGAGCAGTGTAGTTATTATTTACTCCACCTTTGTCATATATATTACCGCTAGTAGCTGTAATAATATTAGCAGGAAGAGAAGTACCTGGTCCTATATCAAAGTTAGTTTGTTGCACTGTGATGTACCCAACTTTACAATAAACTGGAGAAGCACCGTATGGTACGTTGCTAGCTTTAAGACAAACATCCCAAGTACCTGGAAGCACAGAACCAGAATAATTACCCGTGCTAACTGTTGGGTTTTTGTTTATATAAGGGTCGCCACCTCTAAGGTTAGGCTGATTATCTCCATTTATAGTATCCGTACCATTGGTAATAATCCAATCCCAGAAAATAGGGCCGTTAGAACTAAGGTCGATGAGCCTGAAAGGTTCAAATATTTCAACAACGTTTTTATCAGAAACAAAGTTAGCCACAGGTGCAGCAGTAGGAGCTACAATTTTAACTGTTTTGGTAGTAGAATCTTTACCTAGACAATTTTCACTTACCAGTTTCACATTATATATACCAGGAGTAGAAAATATTTCAGTCGCATTAGTTGTAGAGAACGATTTACCATTAATAGTCCAATTGTGACCGATATAGCCAGATTGGTTAGAATTGACAAATGCTACAGGAGTATTTACGAAAGCACTATCAGGAACAAAGAAATTACTGCTAAGTCCAGACGGTAAGCCTAAATTTACAGTATAATCTTCCGACTGACCAAAACCAGATTGAGTACAAGAATTTGGCGTACCATCTTCCCAAAGAACAACTCTCATTCGAGTGTTTCCAGCAGTAATGGAACAAGGAGTGCTAAAATTCCAAGTAACGGTTCCTGTGGTTCCCGCTGTTCCATACACTCTGTTTCCTAAATACTCTCCAGCATCTGTGAAGTCACCGTCAGCATTGTAATCTATCCAAGCTCCACATTGAAACCTCCAATTGCCATTACAAGTAATCTTATCTACTGTAAGGGTGTAAGGTCCACCGCCTGCAGCCAAGTCTGGAACAGGAACGCCAGTCGTAAAATTCTCATATCCATTGCAAGCCGTTGAAGCATTGTCTAGAGTCACACTATTTCCTACTAATTTTACGTTACCAATTTTGGAATAAGTAGTAACTGTAAAACCCGTGGTACAGTACGTTTGACCAAAAGAGAGACTAAAGAAAGCGAGACCTAAAATGGTCAGAAAGCTCTTGATTAAGTAATTGTTTTTATTCATTATTTACGTCTATTAGATTAATATATTAGAAACAAATTTCGAATAAGGTTGCATAAAACCTAGTCATTTTTTTTAAAATTTACTTTAAACATTGATTATCAAATTATTAAAAATAAAATTGCGGAAGCATTATGAATTACGAAGAAGCATACAATCAGCTAAACAAAAACCAAAAATCGGCAGTAGACACAACAGATGGAAGTGTAATGGTGGTTGCAGGACCAGGGACCGGAAAAACTCAAGTATTAGGTGCGAGAGTTGCAAGTATTCTTAAAAACACAGATACCAATCCAGAAAACATTATTTGTTTGACTTTTACAGAAGCTGCTACTACCGCATTGCGAATGAGACTTAGTTCATTTATCGGTGCAGAGTCATATAAAGTCAATATATTCACCTATCACGGCTTCTGTAATATGGTAATACAGGAAAATAAGGATTTGTTTGGAATCCAAGATTTAGACCCTATATCTGAGCTGGAAGTAGTGGAAGTCCTAAAAGAAATGATAGATGAGGTTCCCAACAAAAGCGTATTGAAAAGGTTTGTGGGGGATGTATATTATGATTCAAGGAATTTACAAAAGCTTTTTGGGTTAATGAAAAAAGACAACTTAAGTGCTGAAGACATAAACCTTAAAATAGCAAAGGCAATCGAAGATATGCTTGAAGACCCAAACTTCTATTACAAAAGGAAGTATGGTAAATTCAATGCAGGAGATCTAAAACAGAAACAGTTTGATGAAGCAAAAGCCTCATTAGAAAAACTAAAAGAAGCAGCTAGTCTGTTAGTCAAATATGATTTGAAACTAAAGCAAAGAAAAAGGTACGATTTCAATGACATGCTCACCTGGGTGCTGGAAGCACTGCGGAAAAATGAAGATTTGTTATTAAAGTATCAGGAGATGTACCAGTATTTTTTGGTAGATGAATATCAAGACACCAATGGCATTCAAAATGATCTTTTATACACTTTGATTAGTTATTGGGAAAACCCAAATGTATTTGTAGTAGGAGATGACGATCAGTCCATTTATAAGTTTCAAGGTGCCAATGTGGAGAATATATATGAGTTCTATAATCACTACAAGAAAGACATTAAATTGGTAATACTGGATCAAAACTATAGATCTAGTCAAAATATATTGGACGGTAGTAATACCATTATCAAACACAATGAAGAACGTCTAGTAGGCAAGGTTCCTAACCTTAACAAAGATATTACTGCTGCAAACCCAAAAGTGGCAGATATAAAAGAGGCATTGCAGATTATTGAATACCCAAATACGTTTCAAGAAATAGTCAGCATTACATCCAAACTCAAGAAACTAAAAAGGGAAGGAGTAAATCTAGCTGAGGTTGGAATAATGTACCGAAACCACGCACAAAGTGATGAGTTGATTAAGTATCTTGAATCTGAGGATATAAGTTACAATGTAGCAAAAAGTCAAGATGTATTAGAAGTCCCAATTGTTCATCAATTAAACATGCTTCTCACTTACCTTTCTTTGGAGTCAGTCAAATTAGAAAGCGGGCAGCATCTACTATTTGAAATATTGCACTTTCACAACTTTACAAATGTAAGTGCATTAGATATTGCAAAATTGAGCAGTACTATTTCAAAAAACAGAGATAGAGGGTGGAGAATTCAACTAAATGAATATTCTAAAAAATTTGAGTTAGATATAGAAAGCCAAAAAGAAATTAAAGCCGTTATAGCGGACATAGAGTATTGGCTAAAGGAGATGCACAACACCACGCTTCAGACCCTTGTAGAAGGTATTATGTCAAAGATGGGGTTCATCTCAAGAGCGTTGTCATCTAAGGATGCTACCTTTCAGATTCAGTGTTTAAAAACCTACTATAATTTCCTAAAAGAAGAGACAGCTAGACAGCCATACTTGACCCTTGGTGAGTTTCTAGGAAAAATAGAACTTCTAAAATCACATAAACTAGGGCTAAAGCTCAATAAGATTATACATGGTCTAAACGGGGTGAATTTGATGACGGTCCATGGCTCCAAAGGCTTAGAGTTTGATTATGTATTCTTATTAGGATGTACAGAAAACAAATGGGAAAAAAACAGCAACAACCTGCCATTTAAACTTAACCTTCTTTTTCCTGGAGAACCAAAAAAAGCGACAGAAGAAGAGTCAAGGAGACTTTTCTATGTTGCTCTCACTAGGGCAAGAAAAAACATAGAAGTAAGTTATTCATTACAAAACGATAAAGAAAAGGACTTGACAAAAAGCCTTTTCGTCGTGGAGTTAGAGGAAAGCGGAGCAGCAAAAAACATTAAGGAAGAAGCATCTGAGGCGGACTTACTACATTTCTTTGATTTTATGCTGACACCTAATAACAAAGAGTACACCAATTTAGTGCAACAGGACTTTGTAAGAAAGGAAGTAGAAAATTTCAGACTTAGTGCAACCAATCTAAACAGCTATTTACGATGTCCCGTTTCGTTTTTTTATCAGAATATTTTAAGAGTGCCTTCTGCCAAAGGTGAGAGTGCGACATTTGGGACAGCAATACACTATGCACTAGATGGGCTATTTAAAAATTTATCCGATTTAAAAACAGAAGATGAAGCAAAGCAGCTTTTGCAAGCGAGATTCAATTCTGCGATGAGTGGGAGTAAAGAAGCGTTTACTAAAGAAGGCTTGGAAAGAAGGTTGTTTTATGGCAATGAGATTTTGGGCAATTATTATGATAAGTACAACACTACTTGGGAGAATGAAGGAGAAATAAGAACAGAACTATACTTAAAAAACTGTGAAATTGATGGAGTGCCGATTCGCGGACAAATAGACAAGGTTAGCACAAAAGATGGAGTAGCACATGTCGTAGATTTCAAAACAGGGCAGTATAAGTATGGAGTCAAAAAAGTGAAACCGCCTATAGTTTTAGAAGATAACGAAGACGAAAAGAATTTTGAGAAGCGATATGGTGGAGACTATTGGAGACAGGTGTTGTTTTACAAGGCATTGATAGAGAGTGACAAAAGTCAAAACCTTAAAGTAATTTCAGGTGAAATAGATTTTATAGAGCCGGACAATAAGGAGAACAAGAAAATTAAAATTATGGTAAATGAGGATGACTATAGTTTCGTTAGAAAGCAAATAACAGATACTTTTCAAAAAATCCAAAACCTTGAATTTGACAATGGTTGCGAGCTAAATGACTGTCAATGGTGTAATTTTAACGCACAATATCAAAACAGAAGTAGCTACAGAGCAAAAGAGTTGCTTGCATCAAATGACGAAATTGACTAAACATGACCTAAGTCAGTTTTAATCTCTACAAACAATCGCTATTATTGCAATGTTATAATTACACGATGGAATTAACAGATCTAGTTACAATATATTCAGAAAAGACCCCAAACCCAGAGTCTATGAAATTTGTGGCTAATAAAATGATATTGCCTAACGATAGTATAGATTTTCGGGCAAAAGAAGGGTTGGATTTATGTCCTATGGCAAAAGAACTGTTTGAATACGACTTTGTAAAAGGCGTATTCATAATGAATAACTTTGTCTCTGTAACTAAGAAAGAAGATTATGAATGGTTTGATATAATACCTCAGCTTAAAAAGTTTGTTCAAGAATATTTAGAAGCTGAAAAACCAATAGTATTAGTTAAGGAAGTCCTAACTCAAGAAGAAGAATCTGAAGTAGTCACTAAAATAAAGCAACTTTTGGAGGACCATGTGCGTCCTGCTGTAGAGATGGATGGAGGAGCTATTGATTTCAAGAGTTTTGAAGAAGGAATAGTGACAGTAACAATGAAGGGGTCGTGTAGCGGATGCCCTAGTAGCACACTTACGCTGAAAGCCGGAATAGAGAATTTATTGAAAAGAATGATACCAGAAGTGGAGGCAGTAGAAGCCGAAGCTGCATAACAAATCAACTAAAATATAATGACAAGAAAAATTACACTTTTACTAATTACTACTATCTTTAGTGGCAGTGCTTTTTCCCAAATTTCTTTTGAAGACAAGGAGTTTGTAAATACTGGGTTAAACTATAATATTTTGTCTACCGAGGTAATAACGTATTTACATAACAATGCTACAGACCCTGCTGACACCACAATTACGTGGCAAGCAGCTAATGTTGTAAAGGAAACTGGGTGGGAATTAACAATCTGTACAGGGGATTTATGTGTCTCTGACCCTTTTGGAGACTACTCTTTTGACTTGCCTACTGGTGAAAAGATGGAAGTAAAACTTGGCTTTTCAAACTTTAACACACCTGGAAACGGAGAAGTGTATTTGATAGCTAGGTCGGCTTTACACCCTACATTTAAAGATACGGTATTTTTTCAAATGAAGACATGGGGTGTAGAAGTAGATTTGTTGGAAAAACCAGAGTTTAGCATATATCCAAATCCCGCAACAGATGTTATCACTATTAACTTAGCACTAGATAATATGGAAACGGTTAAAATCTAAGATATATTAGGCAACACAATGATTACAAAAAATGTGCGTAGTGGAGACAGAATAGACATAAGTGAATTGGCTAAGGGAGTTTATGTTGTTAGAACTGATAGCAATTCAC
>ERZ1048068.1835-NODE-1835-length-15786-cov-5.679550_pt1 | contig 15786 bp, 18 predicted proteins | sample MGYA00383098_ERZ1048068 | MGnify/ENA primary metagenome ERZ1048068 (study PRJEB29581, sample SAMEA5548368) | metagenome | biome: marine; feature: coastal; material: water | depth 1 m | study: Short-term variability in the microbial, nano- and picoplankton... | reverse complement strand
ATTTCTGCTTGCGGCAGGAGGTCCCTCGTCGCTCCGCTCTGTCGGGATGACAGTCAAGGGACGCTCTGTCAGGGTAACTATTAAACCACCAGCGGTGGCTTTTTAGCTTTGGCGCGCAACCAGTTAAGTCCATTTAAAATAGCTGGCGTTCTGACTATTCGGCGCTCGATACGAAACTTGCCCGGATAGTCGATCAATAATAAACCTGTTACCAGCGTTAGGATTCCCTGGCCAGGTAAAAACAGCATCAACAGTCCCGCAAAAATCAAACCGTATCCCACAAGGTTTTTCCCTATCAGTATCAGAAGTCGAACCACTGGATGCTGGTTTTTCCAGTTGGTCGGCTGGCGCTTTTTGGGGACGAAGTAATCATCGGGAATTTTTGCCACTAACCATGGCAGGGTTAACAGACTGATAATAAAAATCCCCAGCGATCCGATACCGATCCACATCAGCAGCTGTCGATGGTTTTCCAGATCGATGAAATTATTCACGGGCTGGTTGGGATCTCGTAAGGCATAGGCAGGTGCTCTACTGTGGTTAGGGGTTGTTCGCCAATCTGCATCTCGGTGCAGTCGCTGTATTTGTCGTTGAGTACTGCAAGGGCCTCAACAGTAGACTGGTCTGCCCAGGCGGCACTGGCAATATTGCCGATGCTCTTGCCTTGACTGTCCCTGATTTCGTCACCGGCAGAGGGCAGGATTTGCAGGGCTAGTTTCAGGTGGTGCATACGGCGTTTGACGGCGCCGCGGTAATGGGCGCGGGCGACAATTTCTTGACCTGTATAGCAGCCTTTTTTAAAGCTGATATAACCCAGCGCATCTAGGTTTAGCATCTGTGGAATAAACATATCGCTGGTTTGCGCAACCACATCGGCGCTGCCGGCTCTGATGCGCTGCAGGGTTTCCGGCGCCTCAATATCCTGGCACTGGTCGCTGATATCACTGATTTGCGTGTTAAAAAACACAGCATATTTTTTCAGGTTGCTGATCGCGATCTCTTTTACCGAGTGATGAGTCTCTAAAATAATATTATCCTGCGAGTCGCAGCGAGCGCTAAACAGAAAGATGATTCGTCCCTTGGGTGTACAGTGGGCGCCCTTGAGGGTTGTGTCGCCAGACAGGGTATCCATATCGCAGGTTACCTGGCCCTGCAAAAACTTGCGGCTGTCCGGGCCGGACAGCTGGATATAGGCACGCTGGTCGCTACTATTAATAATGGGTTCTAAGGTCTGTTCGGTCATCGTTAATCCGCAGTTTTTGTTAACGCTGTAGGTGAATGCGCAATTGTCTCTTATAATGCTGTTTTAACACAATTACTGATTTGCTATGAATAAAAATCGTCTGCGTTGGGCTTGTCGCCGGGGAATGCTGGAGCTTGATCTGCTTCTCGAGCCCTTTGCTGAGGAGTTCTATGAAACCCTGGAAGAGAGCGACCAGTTGCGTTTTGAGGCGCTGCTCGAATGCGAGGACCAGTCGCTGTTTTTGTGGCTGATGAAGCGTCAGCCAGCAGATAACCCCGATTTGCAAAGGATAGTGCAGATTATTCATGAGTCGCGTAGCAAAATCGGCTGAATTTAGCCTTTCACCCTCGAGATATGTTCTCTTCGCGCAGCTGGGTCTGGGCATTTGCGCCGGCCTGCTGGTCGCTTTACTGCCGATTCTGCTGCTGGCAAAAATAGCCGGCCTGTTACTTATACTCGCAGTCTGTGGTCACTTTTATGTGGATTTCCGTCGCCAAAAACCCGAACGGCTCTGGATTGCTGATAGCGATGCCCAGCGCTGGTGTTTGTCGTTATCCGCGGATTGCCAGGACCTTGAGGAGGCAATTGAACTGCAACTGGAGCCTAGCCAGTTTGTTACAGCTTATTTGGTTATCCTCTATTTTCGTGATCGTCGGGGCGCCAGGCTGATCCGGGTGATTCCCAAAGATAGTCTGATGCCTCAAGAGCACCGGATTTTGCGCAAATTATTGTTGGCCAGAACTAGCTGCGATTAACAATGACATCCTGACCGGCAAAATTGATCGGCACCAGAATGGTATCTTTGGCGATCTTTGACGGTTCGGGATAGTCGAGGGTGTAGTGCAGGCCGCGGCTTTCACGGCGTTGCAGGGCACAGCGGATAATCAGCTCGGCAACTGTTGCCAGGTTGCGCAACTCGAGCAGGTCACGGCCCACGGTGTAGTTGCTGTAGAACTCCTGGATCTCTTTTTGCAGCAGTTTAATGCGGTGTTCGGCGCGCTGCAGGCGTTTGTCAGTGCGAACAATACCCACGTAATCCCACATAAAGCGGCGCAATTCATCCCAGTTGTGAGAGATGATGACATCTTCATCCGAGTCAGCGACCTTGGATTCATCCCACTCTTTTACAAAGTCCGGTTGCGGAATCTGCTCTTGCCGCTGGTTGATCTCGTTGGCTGCCCCGTGGGCATAGACCAGACACTCAAGCAGGGAGTTGCTGGCCATGCGGTTGGCTCCGTGAAGACCGGTAAAGGCGCTTTCTCCGATAGCATAGAGATTGAGCAGATCGGTCTGCCCCTTGGTATTAACAACAATTCCCCCGCAGGTGTAATGGGCGGCCGGAACCACCGGAATCGGATCGCTGGTGATGTCGATGCCAAATTCCAAACAGTGCTTGTAGACCGTGGGGAAGTGCTCGGTAATAAACTCCGCCGGCTTATGGCTGATATCCAGATACAGGCAGTCACTACCGAGCCGCTTCATTTCATGGTCGATAGCCCTTGCCACCACATCCCTGGGTGCTAACTCTGCGTCCGGGTGGAAGTTGTGCATAAAGGCTGATCCATCGGGCAGCTTTAGCAGGGCGCCCTCACCGCGCAGAGCCTCGGTAATCAAAAATGATTTGGCTTTTGGGTGGTAGAGGCAGGTCGGGTGGAACTGGTTAAATTCCAGATTGGCGACGCGACAGCCGCGACGCCAGGCCATGGCAATACCGTCGCCACTGGCGCCATCGGGATTGCTGGTGTAAAGGTAGGTTTTGCTGGCACCGCCCGTGGCTAACACCACACTCTTGGCTCGAAACAGGGAGACGGCGCCACTGTCGATATCTAATATGTAGGAACCGGTGCAGCGAATTTTTCGCGAGTTGCTGTCGGCCTGGGTAACCAGATCGACAGCACAGTGATGCTCGAAAATATCAATATTTTCCGCGGCATTGACCTGATCAACCAGGGTGCCAGTAATCTCCTTACCTGTGGCATCTGCGGTATGCAGAATACGGCGGTGACTGTGGCCGCCTTCCTGGGTGAGATGGTAGTTGCCCTGGCCCTCTTCGCGGGTGAAATCCACCCCTCTGTCGATCAGCCACTGCACCGAGGCCGGGCCATTTTCTACCACAAAGCGCACTGCCTCCTCATGGCAGAGGCCGGCGCCGGCAACCAATGTGTCGGCAATATGCGCCTCTGAACTGTCGTTTTTGTCGAATACCGCGGCAATCCCGCCCTGCGCTAACCAGGAGGCGCCACCCTGCAGAGAAGCCTTGCTGATCAGCGCTACCCGCAGGTGTGAATCGAGCTGCAGTGCGACAGATAAACCGGCGGCACCACTGCCTATAATCAGAACATCGTAGATATGGGTTTGTTTCATGGTTGCAGTCACAATCGGTTGACGCGGCATGATAGTATAAGCTCAAATTACAAGCGAACTAAATCGCTAGTGGGTGGTCTGTCTTTGATTGCCGTTATTTATTTAAAGAATAAAAAAGTAATGATAACCCGGAAATGTAGGATAAATGGACTGCTAAATGACTGAAAAAAAGACAGAGCCAACTGACCAGCAGCTTGTGGCTAGGGTGCAAAAGGGCGATAAGCGCGCATTTGACCTTCTTGTTCTTAAATATCAATACAAAGTTCACTCGATTGTCGCGCGATTTATTCGCGACAGCGATGAGGTCAGAGATGTGGTGCAGGAGGCCTTTATTAAAGCCTACAGAGCGCTGCCAAGGTTTCGCGGCGATAGTCAGTTTTACACCTGGTTGTACAGAATTGCCGTCAATACTGCAAAGAATTATCTAGTTGCGCGCAGCAGACGACCGCCATCATCGGATGTCGACCTGGATGATGCCGAATTCTACTCTGGCAGCGAGCAACTCAAGGATACCGGTAGCCCTGAGAATCAGCTGTTTCGCGATGAGCTTGAGGAGGTGATCAAGCAGGCAATAATCGAGTTGCCCGAGGATCTGCGTACAGCAGTGACACTTCGCGAGTACGAGGGCCTGAGTTATGAAGATATTGCCGCGGTGATGAACTGCCCGGTGGGCACTATCAGGTCGCGAATTTTTCGTGGCAGAGAGTCAATTGATGTCAGAGTTCTCGAATTAATCGAAGGGGCTTGAAGCGAGGGTGAACCTTTTAAATAATTATCGGTCTTACCCACAGCATTGATTAAATGAACAATATTAATAAAGTAATATTCAACTAATTTGCACGATTTAATATTAGCGCTAATTTTACGCCAAGAGGTAAATGAATGAGCGATCACAAGGAAAGACTTGAGGAGGCACTCTCCGCACTGATGGATGGTGAAGCCACCGAAATGGAAACCCATCGTCTTCTCAAAGCACTTGAAGAGGACCCCCAGTTAAGGGATCGCTGGACGCGTTATCATATGGCCTCGTCAGCGATCAAAGGTGAGCCGGCGACCACCGCGGTGGATTACTCAGCGGCAATTGCTGCGGCGATTGACCAGGAACCTGCACACCGTAAAAGCCCGCTGACAATGTTTGCTGGCTCGGCAGGGCGTTTCGCTATTGCCGCCTCTGTGGCCATGGTCGCAGTGCTGGGTGTGCAACAGCTCAACAGCCCGGCGGGTACCAGCCTGATTGATAACGGCAGTGAAATATCAGAATTTGCTGGTGTTGAGACATCCACGGAAAATACCGGTCCGGCGATTCAATTCCCCTCCGGATTTCAGCCAACCATTAATGCGCGAACGGTCAGTGCCGGTGGTAATAACAAGAGTTCACTGCGCACGACGCCGGAATTGGAATTTCAGCAGCAGGCACAGCAGCAATTCAAACAGAAGTACCCAGAAGCTGAGCTGCGCGCCTATCTCAACAACATTATGAGCAAACACTCCAGTCATGCTGCTCTCAACAGTAATCAGGGTATGTTGCCATTTGCCAGACTGAGTGAAGTCGCTAATGACAACAAAGAGAGTGCAGGCGAGGCACTATCCGAGAAGGAATAGCAGATCCCAATGCCTGTGTCCCCAATACAAAAAAGCCTGAAAGCAATCAAACTGGCGGCTCTGGTAGCCGCCGTTTTGCTGCATGGACCATTATTTGCCGAACAGATGGAGTCTGCCCATGATCTTATGGCGCGGATGGCCAAAGCGACACGTGAGCTCAATTACAGCGGGGTCTTTACCTATGAGCACCGCGGCAACCTGACTAGCGCAAAGCTGATTCATGAGGTTCGCGATGGCAAGATCTATGAGCGCCTCCTGCATATGGATGGTATGCAGCGCGATGTGGTCAACCGCTCGGACAATCTCGACTGTGTGCGCACTGGTGATATGTTGCTGCGTGGCCACGCCTATAAAATCAATAACGAAAATTACTCGCGCCTTGAGGATTTCTACGAGTTTCATATCAAAGGTGATGGGCGCATCGCCGATCGCCAGGTCTCTATGGTGCATGTCCTGCCAAGGGACAAATACCGCTATGGTTATGTTGTCGCCATCGACAAAGAGTCCGGCCTGTTACTGCAGTCGGTGTTGATGAGTCATGCAGGAAAACCTCTGGAGCGTTTTCAGTTTGTAGATATCAGTATTGCTGACGCATCCGCGGAAATCGATTCACAGCTAGAAGGTGGCGAATTCGATAACGTTGACCAGACAGATTGTGTCCAGCTCAATCGTAAAATTGTGAGCCCGCCATCCATGTGGCTGTTGAATTGGCTCCCTCCAGGCTTTGTTTTGGCCTCGCACCAGTCTCCCGGCGCCAGTGGCCAGGAGTCCATGATGTTTACCGATGGCATGGCGGTGTTTTCAATCTTTATCGACTCTGTGCAGGACAAGGCGCTGCCGCAGGTTGATGCGAAGTTAGGTGCAACCGTTGCTGTGCTCAATAATGTCGAGATCAACGGTCGCCAGTACGCGATCTGTGTGGTCGGTGAAATTCCTCGTGGCACCGCCAGTCAGGTGGCCAGTGCTATAGGTTTAGCACCCTGAGACTGGGAGGTAGGCAGCTATGATTCTTGAAACAGGCACAATAGTCGCGGTTGAACCCGATGGTCTCTGGGTCGAGACCATCCAGAAGTCCGCCTGTGAGGCCTGTGTTGCTGAAAAAGGCTGCGGGCAAAAGTTTCTCTCCAAATTGGCGGGCAAGACAACCAGTATTCGGGTTTTGCCTGACAACCAGCCGCCACAAACATTCTCTGTCGGACAATCGGTGACCATTGGTATTCCCGAGGATGTGATTGTGCTGGCTTCTATGCTGGTCTATTTGCTGCCTATTTTTGGAGCTGTGCTCGGGTCCACGGTGATCGGAATATATGGCAGCGGTGGCGATTTACAGAGCATTGGCGGTGCACTTGCGGGTTTGCTGGCGGGTGGATGGCTGGTTAGGCTTCACAGCAAAAGATCACGCAATGATCTGCGCTACAACCCGGTTTTAGTCGACGTTGCTAATGATGCAGCAATTGTTCAGGTTCGGTGATCTGTATTAACGTCCGCTGATTATGTTTTATCGAGTATCTTCTGATGGAGTCTTTGTTACTCGAGGTTTCACAACAGGATTATTCCTGACGTGTTGGATAAGGTTTTTTTGTCTTTGTGATTATTACTCTTGGAGAAAATTCTGTGATTAAAAGATTTGCCGCAGTTACTTCGTTTTTTGTTGTTTTATTCCTATCGGTGGCTGCCAATGCCCAGTTGCCAGACTTTACGGCATTGATCGAGGAGACCTCTCCAGCGGTAGTAAAAATTAATACAGTGCAAAAGACACGCAAAAGTTCAGCATCGCAAATACCCCCGGGCCAGATTCCAGAGATCTTCCGCGAACTATTCCAACAGCGCGGCAGACAGGCGGAACCGCGACCGGCATTTTCCATGGGTTCAGGTTTTGTTATTTCCAAGGGTGGCTATATTCTCACCAACCACCATGTGGTCGATGGTGCCGATGAAATCGTCGTACGTTTTTCTGATCGCCGCGAATTTACTGCCGACATAGTTGGCACCGATCGCCGTTCAGATTTAGCGCTGTTGAAAATTGAAGCCAGGGATTTGCCGGTGCTGAAATTTGCCGAGCCCGACAAGCTTAAGGTTGGCGCCTGGGTGCTTGCCATAGGTTCACCTTTCGGCCTTGATTACTCGGCCAGTGTCGGAATTGTCAGTGCTATTGGCCGCAGTATTCCCACGGAGAAGGGGGAAAACTACGTGCCCTTTATCCAGACCGATGTGGCGATTAATCCCGGTAATTCTGGCGGTCCGCTGTTCAATCTCGAGGGTGAGTTAGTGGGTATCAACTCACAGATATACTCCCGCTCCGGCGGTTCCATAGGCCTCTCCTTTGCCATTCCAGCCAGTGTTGCTATTGGTGTGGTTGAGCAGCTCAAGGAAAGTGGTGTGGTGCAACGTGGCTGGCTGGGTGTCGTCATCCAGGATGTGGACAGGGATTTGGCGCTTTCTCTGGATCTCGACAAGCCCCAGGGGGCACTGATCAATGCAGTTGAGTCAGACAGTCCCGCTGACAAGGGTGGTATCAAGCCCGGCGATGTTATCGTGCGCTTTGACCGTCAGCCTATTATTGACTCTGGTGATCTGCCCCATGTGGTGGGCATGCTCAAGCCCGGTACAAAGGCGTCAGTGGTGCTCTATCGCAAGGGCAAGTTGAAAAAGCTCAATGTTGAAGTCGGTGCGCTGGAGGGTGGTGACGAGGCTGTTGCCACGCGCAACGATGGCAGTGATCGCCTCGGATTGATTGTCGAGGATTTAAGTGCCCGCGAGTTGAGTTCGCTGGGTATTCGCGGCGGTGTGGTAATTGAGCAGATATCTTCAGATTCCGCGGCCTCGGAATCGGGCTTGCGGCGTGGCGATATTATTTTACAGCTTGGTTACAGCCGTATTGACGATATTGATGAATACGCTCAGGTCGTCCGCGAGCTGCCGACGGATACTCCAATTTTGATTCGCTTTTATCGTCAGGGACGGGCGATTTCCAGAACCATCATTATCAAGCCATAGTTTTGGCTGAATAAATTCACGCTTAAATAATCGCGTGCCTCGATGAAAGGGGCGCGCGGTTGATAGCGAAAGGGCGGTAAATAGGCTAAACTCCGCACGCATTTTTTAATGGTAGTGAAAACACCTTGTCCGATCTCAGCCATATCCGAAATTTTTCTATTATTGCCCATATTGACCATGGCAAATCGACCATCGCAGACCGCTTTATCCAGGTTTGTGGCGGCCTGACCGAGCGTGAAATGGCCGCTCAGGTCCTCGATTCTATGGATATTGAGCGCGAGCGCGGTATTACGATTAAAGCGCAGAGCGTAACTCTGCCATACACGGCCAAAGACGGTAAGACCTATCAGCTTAACTTTATTGATACGCCTGGTCATGTGGACTTCTCCTATGAAGTATCCCGTTCATTGGCTGCCTGTGAAGGTGCACTGTTGATTGTCGATGCAGCCCAGGGTGTCGAAGCGCAGTCGGTGGCTAATTGCTATACGGCCATTGCACAGGGCCTGGAAGTGATTCCGGTGTTAAACAAGATGGATCTACCTCAGGCGGAGCCGGAAAAAGTAATTGCTGAAATCGAGGATATTATCGGTATTGAAGCGACCGACTCGGTGCGCTGTAGCGCCAAGACCGGTGAGGGTATCAGCGAGATTCTCGAAGAGCTGGTTCTTAAGGTGCCACCACCGGAGGGAGATGTCGACGCCCCACTTCAGGCGTTAATTATTGATTCCTGGTTCGATAATTACCTGGGTGTTGTCTCTCTGGTGCGAGTTATGCAGGGCACATTGACCAGCAAGAGCAAGATTGTTACCAAAACTATTGGCAAGCCCCATGTGGTTGACAGTGTCGGTGTGTTTACTCCCAAGCGCAAAGAGACAGGTATTCTCAGTGCTGGTGAAGTTGGCTTTATGGTTGCTGGTATCAAAGATATTTCCGGTGCGCCGGTCGGTGACACCATCACTAATCTGAGCACCTCTGATGTTGACCCACTGCCAGGATTCCAGCGCGTAAAACCGCAGGTTTATGCGGGTATGTTCCCGGTGGACTCGGATGACTTTGAAGACTTCCGCGAAGCTCTGGCCAAACTGGCGGTGAATGATGCCTCGCTGTTTTTCGAGCCGGAAAGTTCCGACGCGCTGGGTTTCGGTTTCCGCTGTGGCTTCCTCGGTATGCTGCATATGGAAATTATCCAGGAACGCCTGGAGCGCGAATACAGTCTCAATTTGATTACTACCGCGCCGACGGTCGTCTATGAAATTCTCACCACAAGCGGTGATCTGTTGCATATTTCCAATCCCTCGGCGCTGCCTGACCCCGCCCATGTTGAGGAGATGCGCGAGCCGATCTGTGAAGCCAATATCCTGGTGCCCAAAGACTATGTGGGTAATGTGATCGCGTTATGCGTTGAAAAGCGCGGGATCCAAAAAGATATGCAATTTGTCGGTGGCCAGGTAGCGATTAGCTACGAGTTGCCGATGAGTGAGGTGGTGATGGATTTCTTTGATCGCCTCAAGTCGGTGAGTCGTGGTTTTGCCTCCCTGGACTACAGCTTTGTGCGTTTCCAGGCTTCCTCACTGGTCAGGTTGGACGTGTTGATCAACGGTGATCGTGTCGATGCACTGGCGGCGATTATTCACCGCGACACCTCTCAGCAGAAGGGTCGGGTACTGGCCGATAAAATGAAAGAGTTGATTCCCCGACAGATGTTTGATGTGGCTATTCAAGCGGCTATTGGTGGATCTGTGGTTGCCAGAACCACCGTCAAAGCACTGCGCAAGAATGTGACCGCAAAATGCTACGGTGGTGATGTTACCCGCAAAAAGAAGCTTCTGGAAAAACAGAAAGCCGGTAAGAAACGCATGAAACAGGTGGGCAGTGTAGAAATTCCTCAGGATGCATTTCTTGCGGTGTTGAAAAGCTAATCGGCCGCCAGGTCGGCAATAGAAAAGGAGACCGATCCAAATGGATCTTAATTTCGAGCTTATATTGACCGTTGTTTTTATGGTTGCAGCTGTTTTCTGGTTGCTCAATAAGTTTCTGGTCAAACAGGCTGAGGGCCCCATCGAATTTATGGGCTCACTGGCGCCAGTGCTCGGCTTAGTGCTGGTGTTGCGCTCCTTTGTTGTCGAGCCATTTCAAATTCCATCCTCATCCATGGTGCCAACCCTGAAGGTCGGCGACTTTATCCTGGTCAATAAGTGGACTTACGGAATTCGCCTGCCGGTTATACGCCATAAGATTATTGAGATTAACGCGCCTCAACGCGGCGATGTGATGGTGTTTTTCCCGCCCCATGAAGAACGCTACTTTATTAAACGCGTTGTCGGCCTGCCCGGTGACGAGATTCATGTATTGAACGGTGTGCTGTATATCAACGGCGATAAGATGACCCAGAAAGTTCTCGCTGATGAGCAGGCTGCGCCGCGCTCAGTGGTCATGAGCGAGGATCTGACCGGTGTTGAACACGCCATACAAAAACGTGTTCTGCCTACCAGACTGAGCCAGAATTTCACCGCTGTGGTGCCCGAGGGGCATTACTTTATGATGGGCGATAACCGCGATAACTCCAGTGATAGCCGGGTCTGGGGACCTGTGCCCGAGGATCGCATTGTCGGCAGGGCATTTGCCCGGTGGATGTTCTGGGATAAATTCCTCTCCCTGCCCAGTTTTGAACGGGCCGGCAAAATCCAGTAAGGTTGGTTGCCAGCAACGATCGACAATATCTCAGGGAGCGTGATATGGGTATCAATAGTCAAAAGGGTATGACTACAACATCAGCAATATTGACACTGTTTGTGTTTGGGTTTTTTTTAACCATAGCGTTTCGGCTTGGCCCCCACTATCTGGATAACAGAATTATCCAGAGTGCAATTGACCAGGTTGGCCAGTCCGATATCAACGGTAAATCCAATTCGCAGATACGCAGAAAAATTGCCGATTTTTTCACCATCAATAATATTCGCGATGTTGATGTTAGAAAAGTCGTTATAGACCGTAAGGACAGCGGCACCCAAATAGGTCTGGACTACGAAAAACGCATCGAAATGTTTGGCAATATCGATGTAGTGCTTAAATTCAGCAATAAATATGAAGCTGCTGATAATATCGATAATTACTAAAAATCATCGAGAGTGCCAAGCAATATTATTAACCTGAGGATTATTCGTGGCGAGTCATGCCCAGCAACTCCAGGAACGCTTACAGTATCAGTTTAGCGACCCGACGCTTTTGACGCTGGCACTCTCCCACCGGAGTTGTGGCAGTAAGAATAACGAGCGTCTCGAATTTCTTGGCGATGCGGTGCTCGGCCTGATCGTATCCAATTATCTCTTCCAGCGCTTTCCCGATGCTCGAGAGGGCGATCTCAGCCGTATACGCTCACAAATAGTGCGCGCAGAATCTCTGGCTGAGGTGGCGCGGGCACTGGATCTGGGTCCCGAGTTATTGCTTGGTCAGGGCGAGATGAAAAGCGGAGGGCACCGTCGCGATTCTATTCTTGGCGATACTGTCGAGGCACTGATTGGCGCGATTTATTTGGATAGGGGAATGGCCGCTGCAGAGCAGTGTATTGTGAATTGGTTTGACGATTCGTTAAAGGCCACGACTCTGGATGCACCAGTAAAAGATGCCAAGACCGGGCTGCAGGAGTGGTTGCAGGGCAGAGGTAAGCCACTGCCGGAATATGTGGTTGTTAAAACTCAGGGGCAGGATCACAGTCGCCTGTTTACCGTCAGCTGCACAATAGCCGATCTGGAAAAACCCGCCGAGGCCACAGCCAGCAGCCGTCGCAAGGCAGAACAGTTGGTGGCGCAGCAATTGTTAAAACAGCTGGAAATAACCAAATGAGGATTAACTCATGACTGATATGCCAGCCCGCTGCGGCTATGTAGCCATTGTCGGTCGTCCCAATGTGGGCAAATCGACGCTGCTTAATCATTTGATCGGCCAAAAACTGTGTATTACCTCGCGCAAACCGCAGACAACCCGGCACACCCTGTTGGGCATCAAAACGCAAGAAAATCTCCAGGTCGTGTTTGTCGATACCCCTGGTATTCACACCAATCAGGATCGGGCAATCAATCGCGTTATGAATCGCTCAGCGGCCAGTGTGATCGCCGATGTTGATCTGGTGATTTTTGTTGTCGATCGCTTCGAGTGGAGTGAGGCCGATGAATATGTCGCCAAATATATTTCCAATTACGCCGTGCCGGTTATTGTAGCGATCAATAAAGTCGACCTGGTTGAGGATAAAGAGGCGCTGTTGCCGCATTTGCAGTTTCTCTCCGAAAAGGTCAATGCCGCGGATCTAATGCCTCTCTCAGCGTTGCGTAAAACCAACTTTGAACAGTTGCAAGAAAAGATTAATAGTTTTATGCCCGAGGCGCCGCATGTGTTTCCCGAAGATCAAATTACCGATCGCAGTGAACGCTTTCTGGCGGCGGAAATCGTTCGTGAAAAAATCACCCGCCAGTTAGGTGCCGAAGTTCCCTATCAGGTTACGGTTGAGATTGAACAGTTTCGTGTTGAACAAAAGGTCACGCATATCGATGCCCTGATACTGGTAGAGCGCGAGGGTCAGAAGAAGATTATTATTGGCAACAAAGGCGAGCGGATTAAAAATATTGGTCAGCAGGCGCGAGCTGATATGGAGAGTTTGCTGGATTGTAAAGTTATGCTGAAAACCTGGGTTAAAGTTCGCAGTGGCTGGTCCGACGATGAACGGGCACTGCGCAGCCTGGGCTATATTGACGAGTAATCTGTTGTGCGTATTGAGGCAGAGCCGGGATTCCTGTTGCATTCGACACCCTACCGCGAAACCAGTTTGCTGGTCGATTTGTACACCAAAAACCACGGCCGTATTCGCTGTGTTGCCAAAGGCTTTCGCAAACCCAATAAAAGGGGTATCAGCCGGCCGATTTTTCCCTACACCGAACATCAGTTTAGCTGGCAGGGACGCGGTGAGTTAAAGACTTTGATCAGGGCCGATGCTGTCCAGGCACCGTTGCAGCTGCAAGGGGTCTGCCTGTTTACCGGCCTCTATCTCAATGAATTATTTTACCGCCTGCTTCAAGAGCAGGATATGCACCAGTACCTCTATCAACAGTATCAACACTTTATCGCCACTCTCTGCCACGGCAAGGCGGATGAAGTTCAATTGCGTCAGCTGGAAATGACCCTACTCGAGGAACTTGGTTATGGGTTGGTCCTCGATTGCGATGCTCAGACTGGCGCCGCGCTGCAAGCTGAAAGCTACTACCAGTATATTCCCGAGCAGGGACTTCAGTTGTCGATCAATCAGCGCGCCCCGGCCTCGGGCAGTTACTCGGGGAGTGATCTTATCAATATTGCCCGTGGAAATTTTTCCCAGGGCAGTCCACTGCGAACCGCCAAACAGCTGCTGCGCGGCGTGATAGACTTTTACCTTGGCGGCAGGCCACTGCACAGTCGGGAGCTCTATCGACAGCACCTGCAGTCGCAGGCTTGCTGATAAATATATACGTTGGAAAAATTTTATGAGCATAGCCATTGGTACAGATATTGTCGAAATTGCCCGTATTGCCGATCTGTTGGAGCGACAGGGTGAGCGCTTTGTCGAGCGCATTCTCAGTCCCAGTGAGAAGTTAAAATACCAGAGCCACAGTAATGGCGTTGCCTTTGTCGCCAAGCGTTTCGCCGCAAAAGAAGCCATTGCCAAAGCTCTGGGCACAGGTATAGGACATGGCGTCAGCTTTCAGGATATGGTGATTGGCAATGACTCAAAAGGTGCGCCCTTTGTCGAGTTGGCCAATGGTGCCGCCGAGGTTATGCGCGAACGCGGCGGCCAGAAAATGCTGATTAGCCTGGCCGATGAACGCCATTATGCGCTGGCCTATGCAGTTCTGACCTAGTGTGTTAGCCCAGCTCCGTTATGCAAAACAATTATTAGCTATAACCCACTTGCAGGGGCGCAAGCAGATGCGTTCGGGCACAATAACCGGCTGACCCCGCTTGTGGGTTATAGCTGGCTGTTTAATAAGTAGAGATTTTAAGAGAAATGACTATGCAGTACCCAACCATAGACCAGACGATTGGCAACACCAGGTTAGTGCGTTTGCAGCGCATGCCCGGCAATAGTTCGAATACAATTCTGGCTAAACTGGAAGGGGATAACCCCGCGGGTTCGGTAAAGGACAGACCCGCCCTGAGTATGATTAAAAATGCCCAGGATCGCGGCGAGATTAAACCCGGCGACCACCTGGTTGAAGCCACCAGTGGCAATACCGGCATCGCCCTGGCCATGGCGGCGGCAATGATGGGCTATCCCATAACCCTGATAATGCCCGCCAATGCCACCGCCGAGCGCAAAGCGGCGATGACCGCCTATGGCGCAAAATTAATTGAGGTGAGCAAAAAAGAGGGTATGGAAGGTGCTCGAGACCTGGCCATGCAGATGCAGGCTCAGGGACAGGGCAGGGTGCTGGATCAGTTTAATAACCCCGACAATCCCCTGGCGCATTACCGCGGAACCGGGCCGGAGATCTGGCGTGATACCGCTGGTGCTGTAACCCACTTTATCAGTTCCATGGGGACCACGGGCACTATCATGGGTGTCTCAGCCTACCTGAAACAGCAAAATCCCGAGATTCAGATAGTCGGCTTGCAGCCGCAGGATGGCGCATCAATCCCCGGTATCAGGCGTTGGCCAAAAGCCTATCTGCCAGGTATTTTTGATGCTGCCAAGGTCGATCAAATTATGGATATCTCTCAGGCAGAAGCTGAAAATACGATGCGCCGGCTGGCGGTTGAAGAGGGTATTTTCTGTGGTGTCTCCTCGGGAGGTTCGGTATCCGCCGCCCTGAAAATTAGCCAGCAGGTTGAAAATGCAGTTATCGTTGCTATTATCTGTGATCGTGGTGACCGCTACCTGTCCTCGGGAATTTATGGCTGAGCTAACTTAAGCTGTAAATGGGTTGCTAACAGCTTCCAGCCTCTGGCAAGCAGAGTACTAATGCTTTTCTAACGCGAGTCCAAAACATGGTTAAAGTTCGCGAACATCACCCTCAGGAAGAGGCTGAACAGGTTGATATTCAGGCTTGGGTAGAGGGTCTTATTCAGGGCTATCCAATCGACGCCAGTGCCGCTGACGCTATCACCCATGCCTGTGTTTTTGCCAGCGACGCACTCCAGCAAGACTTTGATCCCGACAAACTCTGGAATAATGCCGTTGGCTGTTTTCAAACAGCCTTGGAAATGGCAGAAATTCTTGCTGATTTATCCCTCGACAGTGTTGGCCTGCAGGCCGCCATCCTCTATCGCGCTGTTCGCGAAGGGCGAATCTCAATTGACAAAGTACGCAGCGAATTTGGCGCAGAAGTCGCGGGGCTGATTGATAAGGTTCTGCGTATGGCTGTCGTCAGTACTCTTAATAACAGTCGTGGCAGATCGGTTTTTGGCCACGGGGGTGGTCAACAGGCAAGCAAGATCCGCGAAATGCTGGTTTCGATTATCGATGATATTCGTGTGCCGCTGATTAAAATTGCCGAGCGCACCTGTGCCATTCGCGCGGTTAAAAACGACAGTCGAGAAAAGCGTGTGCGCGTGGC
>ERZ1048068.1831-NODE-1831-length-15815-cov-9.061231_pt1 | contig 15815 bp, 14 predicted proteins | sample MGYA00383098_ERZ1048068 | MGnify/ENA primary metagenome ERZ1048068 (study PRJEB29581, sample SAMEA5548368) | metagenome | biome: marine; feature: coastal; material: water | depth 1 m | study: Short-term variability in the microbial, nano- and picoplankton... | reverse complement strand
GTCTTCTAGACTGGACATTTTCTTTTGCTCTTCATCTGACTTGTCATTCTGACCAGCAAGATGAAGTAGTCCATGTATACAGACTCGGTGTAGTTCGTTTAAGAAGCTCACTTCGTTTGTCTTTGCGTTTTCTTTTACCCTATCATAACTTACCATTATCTCATTGTCCTTAATATCCTTATCGTCTTCGTAGTCAAAAGTCATAACGTCCGTGTAAAAATCATGATTCAAGACTTGTACGTTTAGCTTTAGCATCTCTTCATCTGAGATAAAAAAGAATATACAAGGTTTGCCTAACAGGAGGTCAGAGTGGACTTTGTTCAGGGCCTGTCTGTTTACTACCATTTCAGGATATCCAGCTGGAAGGTTTAGTTTTATTTTATCTGAGAACATTGATGGTTCCTTTTTTTGTTTTCTTTTCACCTTTTGTGCCATAGAGTTTTATAATATATATGTACAACCCAGGTTGTACAAGCTCTCCTTTATAGTAACAGTCCCAGTCTATATTGGTTGGGTTTTCGGTGAGCTTTTCACCCCACCTATTCAATATTATGTATTGAGATTTTGAGTGGTCTATTCCTGTTCCATATATTTTAAATGTATTGTTGTCAGAGTTGGGGTTTACACCGGTTGTAATGGAAACAGATAGGTCTTCTTTTTTACAAACGGTGTTTGATACGCTTCTGTTTTCAGCGCCTAGACTGTTAACACTCTCGTCCACTGCTACGTAATAGCAACCCGACTCAAGAACAGAGGAATTTATGCTAATCGGAAGCGTACTTGTTTCTGTTTCGCTCCACGTGGAACTTGCTGGTTTGTGATTCAAAGTGTAAGAATTTGTTCCGTTTTCCCAACCGACATAGCTATTGTGGGTTAGGTCGGTGTCTAACCTCAAAACAACATTCCTAGAAGAGTTGGATGTATCTACTGGTTCGTCGCAGTTATTGTTGGTAATTATTCTGTAGTAAAAAAGATCTTCTGAAACATCAGTAGATTGATCAATAAAGCTTTGAGTGCTGGTTGTTGTGTTGAGGGTGTTGAAGTTGTTCATGTCAGAAGTTTTTTGAATGGCGTAGGAGCCAATATCGTCAGCGGGGAAAGAAACCCAGTTTAGTTCGATGTTTTCGTTGTCTACAACACTAATGTAATTTAGATAGGTGTATTCTGGAATCACAAAAGCCCTTGTATAAATTGTGGTTTTATTGCTGGAAGAAGAAATGCTTTCATTATGTGATCGAACAAAAAATGTGAAGGTGTCTCCAAGATGTATGTTGTTGAGGGTGAAAGTATTTGTAGACCCAGTTAAAGTATCAATTGAATAGAAAGGTGACCTATTTATGGATAAGTAAACAGTTTGGCTGTCTATTTTGGCCCAACCTGAATATAGCGACCAGCTCAAGTTAATGGACCTGTCACAAGTATCTATCGCACTGTTTAAGAAGGTTGGAGTGTGGGGAGAAGAAATAAGAGAAGAAAGATTGCAACTGTCTAATGTGGCTATAACTACAGGAAACCTGTTTAGGGGGTTGGTAGATATTGTAAAAAATGTGTCGTTGGTGTAACCTATAGAGTCTCCATCTCCTCTCGAATAGTCGTAGATTTGGTAACCGTCAGTGTCAACAGAAGGGTTTGATTTCCAACCGGCTATGATGTTTTGTGATTTAAGATCATAACTAACAGAGTCAAGCCCTATGTCAAGGGGGTAACTGGTGTCTATATTTAGAGTGTCGGAGACAACACTGTCTACTCCATTACAAGTAGAAAGCGTTACAAGATAGTACCTCCAGTTTGTGTTTATACTGGAAAGGGAGTGCGAGTATTGAGTTGTTGCAAGACTAGGTATTTCGGAGATTAGATTAAAACTTCCATAATCTTCACTGCCATAAAGCCTGTGTTTTGAAAAAGAACCGCAAATATCGGAAGGCGATTTCCAAGATACGGTTACAGTAAGGTTGTCATTATTAATGCACGCTCTTAGTATGTTAGCTGGAGCGTTTATTGCAAAGGCAACAGAAGAGTATAGAAGTGATATGAATAAGATATATCTCAATACGACAATGGTTATCTCTTATAACGGTATTATTGTGCAAAAATTACTATAAAGTATTACGTATGAAAGGGAAAGTGGACACAAATAAGGATAATGTGGATGCTGTGACAAACACAGTGCGTCTCAATAAGTTTATTTCCAACGCTGGCATATGTAGTAGAAGAGCTGCTGACAAGTTGATTGAAGAAGGTCGTGTAAAGGTAAATAACACGGTTATAAAAAGTCTGGGAGTGAAAATAGACTTGTCAGATAAGGTTCAGGTAGATAATCAGATTATATCATCTGCGGACAAACTTTATGTATTGCTGAATAAGCCTCGAAACGTAATAAGTACAAGGAGTGATGAAAAGAACCGAAAAACGGTGTTAGATCTATTGCCAGCTAAATATAGTCATTTGTATCCTGTGGGAAGATTAGACCGTAACACAACAGGTGTTTTGCTTTTAACCAATGATGGGACATTGACACAAAACCTGTTACACCCTACCAAAAAAATCAAGAAGGTTTATAAAGCTAAAGTTTCAAGACAGCTATCGGAAGATGAATTTTCAAAGCTATTCTCGGGGGTGGAGCTGGAAGACGGAGTAAGTAAATTTGACAAAATTGTGGAATTGTTCGAAGATGATGCGTTTCGTTACGGAATAGAGATACATTCAGGAAAGAATAGAGTTATAAGAAGAATGTTCGAAGCAATTGGTAGTGAGGTTGTTAAACTGGATAGAGTAATGTTCCACACCTTTGACAAAAGAGGGTTGCAAAGAGGCGGTCACAGAGTTTTAACACCAAAAGAGCTAAAAGGGCTTGAGGTATATTTAAGAACTAAAAAGTAAATTTGAAAAATGAATAAGATTTCAATCTTTCTTATAATCTCAGTTTTGTTTTTAGCATGCAAAGAATCTTTGCCTCCTGTAGACTTTGGGAAACCAGGTTCTATACTACTCTCACATTCTGTAACCAATTTATCTGTTAGCGATTTCCCAGACCCAGAATATAGAGGTATATTGATTGAAGACCTTACCGGGGTGAGGTGTGTTGCCTGTCCAGGGGCAGCAAAAGCAGCAAAGTCTATAAATGACGCAGAAGGAAATAATGAGATTGTAATATTGGCTCTATATACAGAAGGACCGCTAAGCCTTGCTACTCCACATGCAGGTTCTGTAGATATGAGAACTACCTCTGCTCAACTCATAGGAACTAACATTTTTGATTTTTCTAATCAACTTCCTGGAGGAGGAGTTAATAGAAGAATTTTTGATGGTGAACCAGATTTAAATATTCCTTTTGCTACTTGGGCTAACCAAGCGGAGAAGTTTGAAGAAGAAGAATCTATTGTAAACATTAGCATTGAAAAAGGGCAAAAGGATGATTCTACTATGATTTTTAACTGTACGGTGATTTTCACGGAAGAGCCAAGCGACCCTCCGTTTTTAACTCTTTTACTTTTGGAAGACGGTATAGTAGCTCCTCAGACATATGAAGGTGGTGTAGATAGCTCTTATGTTCATAGTCACGTAGTGAGAGGTAATATTACCCCTTACAATGGGATGCCCCTTAAAGTCACTAATGGAGGAGAAATAATAAAGGGCACTCAAGTGAACGTAGAGTGGCAAGTTCAGATACCTAAATTTATAGATGTATCCAACGCTAGCTTAGCAGCATTTATTAACTACAATTCTGCTGAAAATAAAGAAGTAATTCAGTGCACGGAAATCAAACTCAAGTAGCACAGGTTAACAAAGAGCTTGTCGACGAGTTTGAAACCACACTGGAATTAGATAGAGCACTCAGCAAAAACACTGTAGAGGCTTACATTAGAGATGTCAGCAGGCTTCAAAGCTTTTGTTCTGAAAAAAGCCTCATACAGATAAGTAGTCAGGATATTTCGGAATTCTTACTAAACCTTCAAAAAGTGGGACTGAGTACTCGCTCGTCCGCTCGTATTATTTCAGGACTAAAGACATTTTACAAGCATCTAATGCTAAGAAAAAAGGTGGATTCTAACCCGTTGAAGATGGTAGAAACACCAAAGCTTTCTAAAAAACTTCCAGAAGTACTAGCTCATTTTGAAATAGAATTGATGCTTGAACAGATAGATTTTTCAAAAATGTCGGGAGAAAGGGATAAGACGGTTATAATGCTGATGTATGGAAGCGGTTTACGTGTTTCAGAGCTCACAGAGCTCACCATAAATGACCTCTTTTTAGATGATGGCTTTATAAAAGTAAGTGGAAAAGGAAACAAAGAAAGATTGGTTCCCATAGGTAATAAGACCATAAAACAGCTGGATTATTACTATGAAAGGTATAGAAACCATATAGCCGTAAAATCGCCAAAGAACTATGTCATCTTAAACCAACGAGGAAACAAAATCAGTAGGGTTTTCATATTCACCATGATTAAAGACCTCGCATCTAGAGCTTCTGTAAACAAAAGTATCAGTCCACACACCTTAAGGCATTCTTTTGCTACGGTACTTGTAGAAGCAGGAGCAGACCTAAGAGCTGTTCAGCAAATGCTGGGGCACGAGAGCATTACTACCACCGAAATTTACACCCATTTAGACAAGTCTTATCTTAAGTCAGTAATAGAACAGTACCACCCTAGAGCATAATGATCATATACAATGTAACCATAAGTATCAACCCTGAAATCGAAACGGAAGCTTTAAGCTGGCTTAGAGATGTTCATATTCCAGATGTACTTAGCACCAACCTTTTTTTAGAATACAACATGTACAAAATTGTTGAGGACCCACTTACTAAAACCCACAATTCATACGCAATACAATACCACCTAGAGTCTTGGAAAAAGTTTGAAGAATATACTGAAAAGCACGCAGAGAGATTAAAACGTGAAACACGAGAGAAATTTGGAGAAAACGTTTTAGCCTTTAGGACTTTTCTTGAGAAAATCTAAAAGCTCTCCCCACCCTACAGCTACAAACACACTAAAAAGCATAGATGCAGGAATGAAAAACCGTGCAGCACCTACAGGCCCTGTAATAAAAAGGAAGTAAGCGATAACTCCGCGACCTATCCATATTTTCTTAATCCTTCTCAGCGAGAATAAGAATCCAATCAGCTTCACAACTTGCAACCCTAGAAGGATTAAAAAAAACAGAAACAATACCGGTTGCTTTTGAAGCTCACTATTCACTTTTTCTATGTCTCCGGAAAAGAGTAATTCTGTCAAACTAAGCTCGGAAGTCTGAGCATTGAAGAATGTAAACAATTCAAATCGACCAGGATCCAGCAGCATTTTTATCATACCTATTGTATGTACTGTAAGGTATGCTTTTATGTTGTCCAAAATAACTGCCTTACTTGCAGATAAAGAAGACAATTTGTAGTCACTATATTCTTCTATCGAAGTTGGTACTTTGTCCATGAGGCTGTTAGAAAACCATTGAGCTGAATCATATCCATACGATTTGGAAACAGTTAGCTTAGCATTGTACTGTGAGAGGTTGATTGTCGATATACTGCTGTACTCAAATTGTGATGTGTTCAGGTAACTTAAAGACGAGACAATAGCCCAAGTCAATACAGGAAGCAGTGTTCCAAATGCCCATTTTTTTGTTTTCTTTTTCTGCAAATAAATGACTACAGGAACAAGGAGTAAGCTTGGAAGAATCACCGGCTTCACCAGTAAAGCTAACGCCCATAACCCACCGAACAACATTGAGTTTACTGAACGATGTTGTGATACATAAACCCAATAAGCTAAGCTGATAACCGCACACAAAAGGAGGTCAGACAAAAGCAATCCTACTGAAAATAACACGGATCCTTGTAAGAGAAAAGCAATGGAGTAGATAGAATACGTAACCCTAGATTCAGAAAATTTACGAACAGCATTTAATCCCAAAAAGTATATCAGGATAAGCAATAGGCCTTGAGAAATGTAGGTTACGGTAATTGACCAGAATTGAAAGGCTATGAACAAAGGAAAGCCAAGTGTACGTTTTGAATAAAGCCTGAAATCTTTTTCATCATTTAAGTCGCCGGAGAAATGAATGTTATGATTGATTAAATTTTTGCTAAGCTTAAAATATTCTTCAGAATCTCGCACGGAAGGTGCTTCCCCTGTCTGTCTATATACAATGACCCCAACCACAAAAAGAAAGACAAAAAGTAGAGTGGTTTGTAGATTACGAATCATTTTCCGCAAATTTTAAGGTTTTGGTTCATTCTTTACAAATTGTTTAAAGTCACATGACATAAGATTATTACATTTGCTAAACATTTATTTAAAAGAATAACAAATATGAAAAAAATTTACTTTTTATTTTCTGCATTAATAGCATCTTTTGCTGTTTCTGCACAGTGTAGTGACGTATTTATCAGTGAGTACTATGAAGGGTCGTTTGGCAACAATAAAGCCCTAGAAATTTACAATGGGTCTAGTAATAGCATCGATTTATCTGATTATGCAATACTTAGAGACAACAACGGGGGCACTACTAGAACAGATACGTTCAGAATGAATGGCATGTTGGCAGCTTATGATGTTTACGTGATCGCTAACTCTCAATCTGTTGCCGGCATATTAGCAGTAGCAGACACTACAGGAAGTGCTGCGTTTTATAATGGTGACGATGCTTTAAGATTGGCTAATCTTAATACGGGAACGATTATAGATGTTTTTGGCGTTTTGGGTGAGGATCCTGGAAGTGGATGGAGCTGGATTAACGGACAAACAAACGACATGACTCTTCTAAGAAACAGCTCTGTTGATGCTGGTGTGTCAGCCTGGGATACATTAGAATGGACACAAACCTCTAAGGATGACTTTTCTAACTTAGGTTCTCACAGCTCTAGTTGTGCACCTGCTACCGAACCAGCTACAGCAGCGTCTAACCCTACTCAGGAGGCTGAAGATGTAATCTCTGTATATGGTGAGACTTACGGTGATTATGCTGGTGCTAACTTCTATCCAAACTGGGGACAGTCAACACAATTTGAAATCTTCGAAATAGGTATGGATAGCATGATTAAGTATTCTAATTTGAATTACCAGGGCATAGTGCTAGGATCTAACATAGATGCTTCTGAGATGGAAAACCTACATTTAGATATATGGACGGCAGATGTTGATAATATAAACATATTCCCTATTAGTGCTTCTACTGCAGAGTTTTTTGTAAATCAAAAGTTGACTGCAGGTTCTTGGACCTCGATAGACATCCCAATGTCTGATTTTACATCACAAGGCTTGTCAGTTAGCGACATCAAGGAATTTAAGTTTGACGATAGCGATCGAAGTAGCGGGACTGTATTCATAGACAACATCTACTTTTGGAAAGAACCTACTTTGGTTTACAAAATGGCCGATATAGCAGATATTGTAGGGTTAGACGCTGACTTTAGACCTGCAAACGAAGACACTTTGTATGAAGTAACAGGAATAGTTTACGGTGTTGATTTACAAGGACCGGAATCTAACAATAGATTAGCTTTTACCATTATAGATGCTACAGACGGAGTAGGCGTGTTTTCAGACCCTGTTGATGACGCTCCTGTTGGCGGTTATTTAGTAAACCAAGGAGATGAAGTTACTGTAAAAGGGCCTTTAGGATTCTTCAATGGTCTTACTCAAATTATCGCTGACTCTATAAAAGTAATTAGCACGGGTAATACGCTTAAAGATGTAACAACTGTAACTGAGCTTTCTGAAGAAACTGAGTCTGACTTAGTAATGTTAGAGAAAGTGTGGTTAGTAGATGAGTCTCTTACAGTATGGCCTGCAGGAAGCAGCACTATAGAATTCACTAACGGTACAGACACATTTGCTGTAAGAATAGATAGTGATATCCCAGGTGTTCTTACAAAGCCTATCGAGTTTGATACGATGAATATCACTGGTCTTGGGGGTCAATTCACATTCAACGCTCCATTTAATACTGGATACCAGCTTTTACCAAGAGATTCTGCTGATATCGCTGAGTGGACAGCACCAATAGAGACAAATGTTTCTAACATCACAAACAAGGTTGTTTCTGTTTATCCTAACCCAACTTTTGGAAACTTAACAGTTTCAAGTAACACAGTTTGGACTGCATATGAAGTTTACAACCTTCAAGGTGTGAAAGTACTAGAAGGTACTATGGTAAATAACACACTTAATGTAAATGAAATATCTGCTGGTTCATATATTCTTAGACTTACATCTCAAGACGAAAGAGGAGTGTCTAGGTTTGTAGTGGGCAAGTAAGATTACTTTACTCTGATAAAAAAAGCGGACTAGCTATACAGCTAGTCCGCTTTTTTGTTTCTCAGGATTTTAAATACTCGTGGTTTTAGGATCTCAACTCTTTTTTAGTCCTAAAATTTGAGCAAAAAAAGTCCCGCCGTTAAGCGAGACTTGTTGTTAGTTGCGGGAACAGGACTCGAACCTGTGACCTTCGGGTTATGAGCCCGACGAGCTACCACTGCTCCATCCCGCGATAATTGAATGCAAAGATATATACAATATCTTTCACACAAAAGATTTCATTTAAGAATTATATTATCGAGTAATCTTACGCCCTCATATTCGACTACAGTAACTACAGCTATACCTTCTGCAGTTTCCATATCGCTAACTTCTTCTAGTGAATAGGAATCTACAGCTACTAGGTAATCTATTTTTGCACCTTTCTGGGCGGATATAAACTGCTTAGCTTTATTTAAAGCATCGGTTAGGCTTATGGTTTGAATATCTTCTTTTAGTTGATTCAAGGCTTTAAAAATGAATGCCGCATTCATTCCTCCCTTCTCTGAAAGTCTTATGTTTCTGGAACTCATAGCTAATCCGTGACTTTCTCTCTTAATAGGCACTATTCTGATCTCCACATTAGATCGCGTCACTTCTACCAGTCTTTTTACCACAACAGTCTGCTGGTAGTCCTTTTGTCCAAAGTAAGCCGTGTCAGGCGAAACGATTGTGAAAAACCTATCAATGACATTACATACGCCTTGAAAATGACCAGGTCTGCTAGCACCCTCTATTTTAAAATCTAAACCTCCTATATCAAAAGTCTTGTGTTGATAATCTGCAGGATATATGTCTTCATATCTTGGCAGAAACAAGATGTAACAACCAAGTGCCACTAACATTTCAATGTCTTTTTCTATCGGTTTAGGGTAGTTGTCGAGGTCAGCCTTTTCTCCAAACTGGGTTGGGTTTACGAAAATACTACAGACACTTATGTTGTTTTCCGACACACAAGACTCTATCAGAGAAGCATGACCTTGGTGCAAAGCACCCATTGTGGGCACAAAGCCTATTGTAACATTTGGATCTTTTGATCGTTGTACTGAAAGGTAGCGGTTGAGGGCCTTAGCGGACTTAATTAGATGCATATATATACAAAAAAAATACTAGAAATACAATAGCGTTGAGTGATAGTTATCAATAACTGCGGGAGTATCTTTGCAATTCTAATTAATAATACTGTAACACTTTATATGGATAACACACAAGAAAGAAAAAAAATACTCTTTATCTCTTCGGAAATGAGACCGTTTTTAGATGGAGATACTCCATTGGCTGAGATAGCAAGATACTTGCCTCAAAAAATCCAGGAGAAGGATAATGAAGTGAGGATACTCGTTCCTCGTTTTGGTGTGATAAATGAAAGAAGAAATAGACTTCACGAAGTGGTTAGACTTTCAGGTATGAATATCACTATAGATGACAACGACAACCCTTTGACAATCAAGGTTGCGTCTATACCAAACACGAAAATGCAAGTGTATTTCTTGGATAATGAAGACTTCTTTCACCGTAAATATGTTTACAATGATGAAAATGAGGAGTTTTTTTCAGACAATGACGAGAGAACAATCTTCTTTTGCAAAGGGGCTCTAGAAACAGTGAAAAAATTAGGTTGGTATCCTGACATCATTCACTGTCAAGGATGGATGACAAGTTTGATTCCTCTTTATTTAAAAACGCTATATAAGGATGAACCGGTTTTTTCAAAAGCTAAAGTAATCTATTCTGTATACGAAAATGATTTCAACGAAGACTTAGGTGAAGACTTTATGAGAAAGGCTAGCTTGAACTATATAGAAGATGAGGAGCTTGAGCCGTTTTCTAAGGCAGACTGTTCGAGTCTACACATGGGAGGAATTGCACACGCTGATGCCATTGTGAGGTGTGATGCAATAAATGCGGATGTAGAGGAGAAAATATCTGCTGTTGAAAAGCCTGTTTTGAATCATTCGAACGAGCAAATTGCTGACAATTACTTGAATTTTTACAATTCGTTATTGTCTGATAATGAATAATTAGAAAGTGAACAAATACAAATCATATTTAAAAGTTAAGGGGTTAATGCCCCTTTTCTTTTTGCTTGCTTTTTCGGCTTGCAAGAAAGAATCTACTGAGATTGGAGCCAACCTTCGAGGAGATAATGGCGATATCAACTCTGACAAAGTTGAGTTTAAAAATATCTTAGCTCGAACGGTGGCAGGAGATAGTTTTTCTACGTTGAATCTTGGGACTCATCACATAGGTGTAATCAATGACCCTGAGATTGGTTTGAGAAAAGCTTCTTTGACAGTTCAACCAAGACTATCTGAGTTCAACGCAAATTTTGATGGAGCAAATGCAGACTCGCTATTTCTTGTACTTAAATATGATCAGGTGCAGCAAGTAGGTGGTGCGTTATATAGCCTGTATTACGGAGATAGCACAAGTGTTGTAGAATTAGAGGTATATAGGCTGCAAGATGATCTAAACAGAGACTCAACCTATACGCAAGATTTTGACCCTACATTAGGAGACAAGGTTGGTGAGTATTCAGGTAAGATGAATATCTATAAGACCGAGATAGTGGTAGTAAATGGAGATACGTTTCAAAAAACGCCAGAACTAATTATTCCACTAGACCCATCTTTTGGTCAAGAACTTATGGAGCTAGGAGATGATGCATATTCTTCCAATGAATCTTTTCTCAACCTTATGAAAGGGTTGGTAATCGTACCAAAAAGCAATACCGTAAGTGGTCCAGGTACCATTGTAGCTGTAGAAGCATTCACTGACGAATCAGGCTTGCTACTTCACTATGGTGATAGCCTCACTAAATCATACCCAATGACGAATGAGTCCATTACGGTGAATTCATACGAAACAACGAGTAGTGCAACAATTGAAGCTCAAATTAACGGTTCGGGTTCTTTCAATCGAGTGTACCCACAGACTATGGGAGGAGCAAAAGTGAGAATAGAAATACCCGAACTAAATGACTTCATCACAAACAATAAGAATGTGGTCATAAACGAAGCTAAACTAGAAATCATCACCGTTGACGGGTCTAAGGCAGACGGGATATACGACTCTCCGGTATTCCTCTATCTATTGGTTCCAGATCCAGATGACTCTACAAGAGCACTGTCGGCCTTTGAAGATATTTCGACAGACCCTAGATTTTCATTTGGAGAAAAAGATGGAGATAAGTATGATATCTTTTTTAATAGGTATCTTCAATACTTAATAAACACATTTAGCGAGACAGGAGATAATGAATTTGATGGTTTTTACTTAACCATACCTAGATCTTCTCCAGCAATACCGTATAGGGCTATTTTGGATACAGACCCTTTAGCAGGCAATGTTAAAGTTTCTATTACCTACACTAAACTGAATTAGGTTCTATCTGTTTTATTTGAAGTGATGTCAGATCTTAGGTTAGTTTCCAGAGAGAATAAGAAGCACAACTCAGTTGTGCAAGTAGGCTCTGAGACAATAGGAGGTAAAGAGTTGTGTATGATTGCCGGACCTTGTGCGGTAGAGTCTGAGCAACAACTAGACGAAATAGCCAAAGGGATCTCAGATCTAGGCATTAAGTTCGTGCGGGGTGGGGCATACAAGCCAAGAACCTCTCCTTATGCTTTTCAAGGCTTAGAAAAAGAAGGACTAAAGCTTTTACGCGGTGTGGCAGATAAGTACGATGTGAAAATCGTTACGGAAGTACTTGACACCACGCTTATAGAGGAAGTATATCCCTATGCAGATATTCTTCAAGTGGGGTCTAGAAACGCTAAAAACTATCAGTTTCTTAAAGAATTAGGGAAGATAGACAAGCCTATACTTTTGAAAAGAGGTATGTCAAGTACTATTAATGAATGGCTTTTAGCGGCAGAATATATTCTTCTCGGTGGAAATGAGAATGTAATACTTTGTGAAAGGGGTATTCGCACGTTTGATACATCTGTCAGAAATACGATGGATATAGCAGCTATACCATTGGCAAAGGAACTAAGCCATTTACCTGTGATTGCAGATCCTAGTCAAGGTACCGGAAAAAGAAGTTTAGTGACTCCTATGTCACTAGCATCCATAGCTGCCGGAGCAGACGGTCTAATGATCGAAGTGCACAATGAGCCTGAAGAAGCATTGTCGGATGGTTTTCAGTCAATGTACTTAGACAGTATGAAAGAAATGGTAGAAACCCTTAGAAGCCAAGCGGAGCTTTCAGGACGAACACTAAACTTACAACAGAGCATCAAAGAACTAATATGAATTTAGCTATAGCTGGAGCAACTGGTATGGTCGGCCGTACTATGCTCAAAGTGTTAGAAGAGCATAATGTGGTAGTAGACAATCTTATACCTATTGCTAGTAAATGGAGTATAGGAAAAGAGATAACATATATGGGCAAAACATATGCAGTTTGTCTTATGGAAGATGCTCTAGAAAAAGATATAGACTACGCACTGTTTTCAGCAGGAGGAGGTGTTTCTATAGAGTGGGCACCAAAATTCGCAGAAAAAGGTGTGACAGTCATAGATAACTCTTCTGCTTGGAGAATGGATGAAAACTGTCCTTTGGTTGTCCCTCAAATAAATCAAGACTCTATTTCAAGTGCGAATAAGATAATTGCAAATCCTAATTGTAGCACCATTCAGATGGTCATGGCTCTTGCACCATTGCACAAAAGATATGGTATAGAGCGATTGGTTATTTCTACCTACCAATCTATCACAGGTACAGGAAAAGCTGCTGTGGAACAGATGGAGAATGAGCGAAAATTTGGGAAGTCTAACAACATGGTATATCAGTATGCTATAGACAAGAACTGTATCCCACACTGTGATGTGTTTTTGGAAAACGGGTATACCAAGGAAGAAATGAAGCTAGTGTACGAAACTCGTAAAATCCTAAATGAACCAACTATGAATATTACAGCTACGGCTGTAAGAGTTCCTGTTGTAGGGGGACATTCAGAGTCAATAAATGTTCAGTTTGCTAAAGACTATGACCTCAACGATGTAATGGAATTATTGCAAGAGACCGATGGGGTAGAGTTAGTAGATGATGTGTCTAACAACATTTACCCAATGCCAATAAATGCAGCTGATAGGGACGAAGTGTTGGTAGGAAGATTGAGAAGAGACGAGTCAAACCCAAATACACTAAACATGTGGGTTGTGACGGATAACTTAAGAAAAGGAGCTGCTACTAATGCAGTTGAAATATTAAAAGGATTGATATATAAACAATAAAATTATGCCAACGGGATTTCATTTACTAAAGGTTTCTAATGTTAACAGAGAAACAAAGGATGCGGTAAGTATCACATTCGATTTACCAGATTATTTAGCTTCTGACTTTACTTATAAAGCAGGACAATATTTGACATTTAGCATAGTAATAGACGGAGAAGAAGTAAGAAGATCTTACTCTCTTTGCTCTAGTCCCATAACTGATAATAAGATGTCAATTGCTGTAAAAGCAGTGGAAATGGGAAAAATGAGTAACTACCTAAACTCAGAAGTTTCTGCAGGAGACGAGATACGCGTAATGCCACCAATGGGTAAGTTTATACTAGAACCTAGTAGTAGTGCAGCGAATAATTATATGCTCTTTGGTGGAGGTAGTGGCATTACTCCTTTACTTAGTATTATTAAAACAGCACTAGCTACAGAACCTAATAGTAAGAGCATTTTGATATATGCCAATAGAGATGAAGATAGTGTGATTTTCAAAGCAGAACTAGATGCTTTAGAGAGCTCTCACGACAACTTTAAGGTTGTGTACACACTAGACAACCCAAAAGGGCAATGGGATGGCCATAAAGGTTTCCTAACAGCAGAAAGCGTTTCAGAAATAGCTAGACAAGAATTAGGACTTAACTATCCTGTAGCTCAGTATTATACTTGTGGTCCAAGTCCTATGATGGACGTTGTAGTAAAAGGTCTTTCAGGTATAGGAGTAAGGGACGAAAACATCCATACTGAATACTTTACTGCCAAGGTAAAAGATGAACCTGAAACAAACGCTTCTTCTGATTCGACTGTAGAGGCACTGAATTATAGTGAGGAAGTAGTTGAGAGAACAATTAAAGTAGAAGTCTTTGGTGAGCAAAAAGATGTAATAGTAAAACCAGAGGAAACCATTTTAATTGCTGCTCAAGATGCAGGTTTAGATCCTCCCTACAGCTGTACGGTAGGTGTTTGTACTACTTGTAGAGCAAGGTTGCGAAGCGGAAAAGCATCTATGGATGAACGAGAAGGGCTAAGTGATGCAGAAATTGAGGAGGGGTATATCCTGACTTGTCAAGCACACCCTCTCAGTGATGATGTTGACTTAATTTTTGAATAGTGTAGAAGGTCCCCCTATTATTCAAAGTTGCAGCACTATTTCTTTTTTTAACGATCCACTCGTTTTGGACGATATCCAATTCTCCTTCCTCAATAACACTTAAAGTAACGAGTATAAACTTCCTTTAATTGTGAAGGAAGTAGCTCGATGATTCATTGGTTTCTAATTTGTGGTTAACGTCCCCTGCATGTGACGTGCTGGCGATTAGCCAGCATGGGCATATACACTTTGTTGGCGGTAGTTATTTTATTTACAATTATTTTTACGGACAAGTTTCAATTACTGATAATGCAAAATCAACAAGAAATTGATATTTATCTGTATTATTTGTTTGTCCTATACTATGGACAAGGGTAGCCTTATCTCCAATGCCTAAATCTTGATATTTATTGACTATGATTATTCCATAATTGGGATCGTGAATATCTGGATTTATAGGGTTGGTTGATGAACCTGGTTCCCTTCTGTAAACAAAATAAATTGGTGGTGATTCAACATTAACATTCTCTGTTGGAAGCCAAAGATCTGGAAATTCCCAAGTTGTACTTGGTAAAGCATTAAACATATAAAGTCCTTTTACATTAGGATTAGGTCTGTGTCCATACACCCAACTGAGAACACTACCTCTTGATGAACCTCCAATAATCATATTTGACGTATCTAAGTTATAAGTTTCTGCATTATCAATCACCCATTGAAACATTAGCTCCGCATCATCCCAACCTGTTTGTGCCTCTGCAGACGTACTGATAGTTGGTAATGATTCCCAAGAAATAATTGAAATACCTTGAGCATTTAAATTATTTACAAGTGAATTTGGAATTGAAGTATTACCACCACCTGCGTGTGCATCAAAATAGATAGGTGTTGGACAATTAGATTCAGCTTTATACAAATCCAAAAACTGCCTTTCTTCTGCACCATATTTAATACCTAACTCCACTAAACTTTCAGTTAATGGATTATTTGGTTCTTGGTTTCCAGTTTCATCATCTTTGTCACTTGAAATCAAAAACACCAACATTAGTAAACTTGCAAAAATCTTACTCATCATAAACTCCTTTTTAAAAATTATTTCTTAGACTATTGTAATCATCTAAAATTTAATATAATTACCGCCAACTCGTTATATGGAGAATAAACCTCCTGTTTATAGGTCTATGTTTCCGGATAA
>ERZ1048068.1827-NODE-1827-length-15832-cov-5.537808_pt1 | contig 15832 bp, 13 predicted proteins | sample MGYA00383098_ERZ1048068 | MGnify/ENA primary metagenome ERZ1048068 (study PRJEB29581, sample SAMEA5548368) | metagenome | biome: marine; feature: coastal; material: water | depth 1 m | study: Short-term variability in the microbial, nano- and picoplankton... | reverse complement strand
CAAGAAGATAATATATAAAATAGATTTTGTTTTTTTTCGTTTATGTAAGAGCTTTTAATTTTTCAAAAGCTGACTTTAGTCATTAGCTTAAATCTAATAGATAATTGTGAATTAGTATTATATGAATAAGTATAGATTTTTGAAATATTCAGAAGAGATGATTGATGCATGGGATTCTTTTGTGAGTAATGCTAAGAATTCTACTTTTTTATTTCAAAGAGCTTATATGGATTATCATTCAGACAGATTTGATGATGCATCAATAATGATTTACCATAACCAAAAATTATTAGCTCTACTTCCTGCAAACGTCAAAGATAGAAAGTTATTTTCGCATCAAGGTCTTACTTATGGAGGCTTAGTTTATGCAAAAGAAGTGAAGTTTAGAGTAGTCTTAGAAGTTTTTAAAGAACTAATGATTTACCTATCAAAGTCTGATGTAGAAACACTACAGATTAGTTTATTACCTCAATTTTATTCTAATTATGGCAATGATGAGATAGACTACATGTTACATTTGTGCAAGAGTACACTTGTAAAGAAAAAGGCTTTTTCTGTTTTAAATTTAAGTAACAATAATATGTTTTCTACTAACCGACTAGAAGGTTATAAGAGAGGGAATAAGCATGAGTTGAAATTACGGTATGATGATGAAATAGAATCCTTTTGGAGAAAAATTTTAATTCCTAATTTAAAAGATAAATACAAATCAAAACCAGTACATAGCATTGAAGAGATATTATTATTGAAAAGTAGATTTCCTAATAATATCATTCAAGTAAATATTTATAATAACAACAAACTTGTTGCTGGCACAACTTTGTTTGTTACCAATAATGTTGTTAGAGCTCAATACATATCTGGGAATTCAGATAATAATGTAATAGGGTGTTTAGATTTTTTATTTTATAAATTAATAAAAGAATACTTTGACGATAAAATTTATTTTGATTTTGGTTCTTCAGCCTCCGGAAATTCAGGGAATATTAACCAAAACTTGCAGTATTGGAAAGAAGGTTTTGGAGCGAGGACATTTGTACAAAATATTTATGAGGTTAAAACAGATAATTACAAACTACTAAATAATAGTCTTGAATGATTAAGTTTTTAGATTTAAAGAAAATAAACAGACCCTACAAGGATAAGTTTCAAGAAATGTTTGATGCATTTTTAGATTCTGGGATGTATATACTAGGTAATCAGGTACAGAGTTTTGAAAAAGAATTTTCAGATTATTGCGGTACTAAATATTGCATAGGTGTAAGTAATGGTTTAGATGCCTTACATCTTATTTTTGAAGCTTACAAGGTATTAGGGTTAATTGAAGAAGGCGATGAGATTATTTTGCCTTCCAATACATATATTGCTACAGTTTTAGCTGTGAGTAAGGCTGGATTAAAACCTGTTTTTGTTCAACCAAATATAGATACTTTAAATGTTGATGTCCATAAAATAGAAGCAGCAATAGGAAAAAAAACTAGAGGTATTCTAGGAGTACATCTTTATGGTCTATTATATGATTTTAAAGAGCTAAAGACATTATGTAAAAAACATAATTTATTACTTATTGAAGATGCAGCACAAGCACATGGCGCTAAATATAAAGATGGTAGAAGAGCAGGAAATGTTTCAGATGCTGCTGCTTTTAGTTTTTATCCAACTAAAAATTTGGGCGCATTAGGTGATGCAGGAGCAATTACAACCAGTCACAGACAATTAGCTGAAGTTATTGTTAAGCTTAGAAATTACGGACGGGATTCAACGTATATAAATTCTTTAAAAGGTCATAATTGTAGGTTAGATGAAATACAAGCTGGCTTTTTGAGAATAAAACTTAAATATTTAGATGAAAGTAATGCTATAAGGAGAAAAATAGCTAAAAGATATTTTAATGAAATAAATTCAAAATTTATTCAACTCCCTATTTGTGAAAATCTTAATGAACATGTCTTCCATTTATTTGTAGTTAGAGTTGAGACTAGGGATGATTTTATGAAATACCTTAAAGCAAACGATGTTGAATCTGCAATACATTATCCGATTCCTATATATAAACAAAAGGCTTACAGCGAGATTTTATCAGAAGATATTTTAACTAAAAAAATATGTGAAGAAATAGTAAGCATACCTTTAAATCAGTCACTTAATGAAACTGAAGTTAATAAAATTATAACTGTGATTTCAAACTATACTAATTGAAAGATAATAAAATTCAATACAAGCACATTTTAAAAGCAACATCTATATTCGGTGGCGTTCAATTTTTTAATGTAATTATCTCTGTTGCAAAATCTAAGATTGTAGCGGTTTTACTTGGTACCTCTGGAGTAGGTATTTTGGGTATTTTAACGTCTACATTAAATCTTGTTTTAGGCATTATTAGAATGGGTTTAGATTTTAGTTTGGTTAAAGAAATTTCAGCTTCTAAAGTTAAAATTGATAAACGTGAAGTTTCTAATAAAATAGCAATTACGAAAAGACTTACTTGGCTTACAGGATTATTAGGCGCATTTATAATACTTGTAATTTCTCCACTTTTAAGTAAAATTGCTTTTGGAAATAAGGATTTTACTATCTACTTTATTATTATTTCAGCAGCTGTTTTTTTTAATCAAATTACCCTAGGAAATATGGCTATTCTTCAGGGATTTAACCAATTAAAAAAGATAGCTAAATCAATAATTCTTGCTAGCTTTTTTGCCTTGGTTTTTGCTGCAATTATTTATTATTTGTTTGGTCAAAGTGGTATTCCATGGGTTATTGTTGTTACATCTGTGACTGCATTTCTATTTTCAAAATACTATGCTTCAAGTATTAATATTGATACATCTAAAATATCTTTTAGAGCTGCAATTTTTGAAGGGAAAAGTATGCTTAAGCTTGGTTTTGTTTTGAGTTTAGGAACTTTAGCATCTTTATTAAACGGGTACTTAGTTCAAATCTTTATTACAAATCAAGCAGGCGTAGAGAAAGTAGGCTTATATAATGCAGGATTTGTTTTAATCAATTCTTATGTTTTGCTTTTTTTTAATGCATTAAGTAAAGATTTTTTTCCTCGTCTTTCAGAAATCTCCTCAGATAATAATTTAGTTAAGAAAATGGTCAACAAGCAAGCCATAACAACACTATTGCTCTTAACGCCGATTGTAGTCATATTTTTAGTTTTTAAATCATTTATAGTACAGCTTCTCTATACCGAAGCGTTTTTGTCAATTCTGGGTATGATTTCATTTGGTATCGTAGGAACAATTTTTAAAGCTGTATCGTGGATTATGGGGTTTGTTATTATTGCTAAAAATGATTCAAAATTATATGTAAAGGTAGAGGTAATCTCTAACTTGGTTTTATTTTTAATGGTTGTTGTAGGGTATCATTTTTATGGAATCACAGGAGCTGGTTTGAGTTATTTGGTATATTATATTTTATATGCAATTCTAATAAAATTTGTTGTTGGTAAGTATTACCAATTTAAGTTTGAAAAGGATTTAATCAATGTTATTATGGCGAGTATTGGTTTTTGTTTTACGACGCTTTATGTCGTTTATTTAAGCCATAGTTTTACTAAATTAGTAGTATTATCTTTTCTAGTTCTTATGTCTTTTATTTATACTATTTATATGTTTAATAGATTGATAGGAATTAGAGAATTACTAAAAAATAAATGAAATTATTATATGGATATAGAACATATTAAACTTATTGACATTCCTAAAATAAAAGATGTTCGAGGGAATCTATCTGTCATAGAAAAAGATGTATTACCATATCCAATAAGGCGGGTCTATTATTTATACGATGTGCCCAGTGACGCCTGTAGAGGTGGGCATGCACATAAAGAACAATTTGAGTTTTTAGTTGCGTTGAGTGGAAGTTTTAATGTCTCAATGACAGATATTAATGGAAATAAAACAAACATTACTCTAAATAAACCAGATAAAGGTCTGTTAATACCAAATATGATATGGAGAGAATTAGATAATTTTTCTTCTGGTTCTGTTTGCCTCGTAGTGGCATCTGATGTGTTTGAAGAAGATGATTATATTAGGGAACTTAGCGAGTTTAAATAATTTTTTTTCTAAGCCTAATAAGAGAACGTATTATTGGATATTGGCTTGCTAAGAAATGTATATAATCTCTAAAACCTTTATTTCTTATAGATTTAAAAGATTCTTTACCTACTACTTTATTTTGGTATACTCCAGATAAGAAGAGCAAAGATTTATAATGGTTTTCTAAAAATAGATTAGATAGTTTTTCTGAGAAATTGTATTTAGCCTTAAAAAAATTAAATAATTCTAACATTTGATATCTAAGAAATTTAGCTCTCTCAAAGGAAGGTGATTGGGTGTAAGAGTCTTGGTGTATACGATACTCATGTAAAGATGCATTAACACTTTTGAACTTACAATTTGAGACTAAATTTACTAGAATAGGGTAGTCTTCTATTGTAATATTTCTATCTATAAAGAAATCAAAATCTACATATTTATATAAAGCTTCTTTGTGGTAACATATTCCTACAGGTATGACTCTACCCAAAAAAATACTATCTCTATAATTTTTTGGGTTAGACTGAATCGTTTTTTTGTTAAAAAAAGGAATAAGTTTATTAGTAGAAACAAATAGCTTGTCATAGCCAGAATCTACGAAGCCTAATTCTGGATTGGCTTTAAAAACGTCAACTATACGTTGCATAGCATCATCTGTTTTTATGATATCGTCGCCAGCAATATCAAATATATATGTACCGCTACACCTATCTAATGTGGTTTTAAAATTTTTTAGAATTCCAAGCTGATTTTTGTTCTTTTTGATTTTGAAAAGATTAGGGTGTTTTGCACTGTAGGTGTTTATTATTTTTAATGTATTATCAGTAGAAGCGTCGTCTCCAACAACAATTTCATAATCAAAATCACATTGTTGTTTCAAAATAGATTTCAACGTGTCCTCAATAAATTCTTCATTATTGTAAGTCATTAAGTGTATTGAGAGTTCAGTCATAGGCATTTTGATGTGCTTCAAATAAAACTATAAAAATAGATTTTCACAAGCATAAAAACTTATTTTAGCGTTGAAGATATCTTATTTAAGTAAAAATATTTATGGTTCTTGAGATTCTCATTTCAACGATGAATAGAACATCGTTAGATTTTTTAGAGACTATGTTTCCTTTTGAAACTATAGAGGAGCTCAATATCCTTGTGATTAATCAAACAATACAAGGGTCAGAACTTAAATCAAAATTTGCTAACCTAAGAGTTATAAATAGCTATGAAAAAGGATTGTCAAAAAGTAGAAATCTAGCTATAGATAATGCTATTGGAGATATTTGCCTTATTGCGGATGATGATATAGTGTATGTAAAAGGATTTCAGGAGGTTATAAAAACTGCTTTCGAAAAATATAAAAACGCGTCTCTTATAAAATTCAAAATTGAAACATTTAAAGGTAATGTTTATAAAACATACCCCAAAAAATCGCAATGGCTTAATACTTATTCGGATATAAATCCTATTTCATCAATAGAGATTGCTTTTATAAGATACGATATAACGTCTAATAAAATTAGGTTTAATGAGTTGTTTGGACTTGGCAGTACATTTAAGTCTGGAGAAGAATCTTTGTTTTTATACGATATTTTAAAAAGTGATTTAAAAATATTTTTCAAAAATGAAGTCATTGTAAAACACTCTTATAAGAGTTCTACTGTCATTGGAAGTGACGATTACATAAAGGTGCAATCTGTAATCTATTTTATGGTATATGGAAAAATTTCAAAATTTTATATTTTTAAATTATTGTTTTTCCTTTTAAGACGAAAACACATAAAAGCCACGGATTTAAAGAGAAAATATTTCATAGCAAAAAAGGCGATAAGACACTATAAACAATTATAAAGGGATTAATCACCTATATAAATTTAAGAATAAACCTTTTTTATCTAAGCTTTTTTTTAAGCTATATAATGGTTTTAGTAAGAATAGAGGTAGATTGTAAATCAGTCGCTGTTTTAAACTTAAGTTGTCTTTACTAATAGCATCGTAAATAGATTGACTAATTTTATCCTCATTTAAGATTTTATAATAGATAGCAACAGAGTATCTATTCATATCCATATAAGATTTCAGCCCTTTGTTAGTGGTTTCGAGATGGGTGAACTTATTTAAAAATTTTATCCTTTCTTTTACAGATTTACTGTTAGATAAACTTTCGTCATTTTTTATATAAATACCTGTGACAATATTATGTAATGCTACTTTGTAGTTTAAAGCTATTCTAATCCAAAAATCAGTGTCTTGTCCTGATCTTAAATTCAAATCAAACCCATTTACATTTTTTAATACAGACTTTTTAATTGCAGAAATCGAGGAGTTGACTATCGAAGCATAAAGATTATTTTTAAAGAAGTTAGTTGTAATACCTTTAAACTCATCAGGAAATCCTTTGATCACAGCTCTTTTTTTATGAGAATTATAAGATATTAAGTATCCAGTACTGAATAAACCAGCCTCAGGAAATTCTTGAATTAAATCAAATAGTACTTGTAAGTGATTATTTAACCAAAGGTCATCTGCATCTAAAAAAGCAATATAATCTGACTTGGCTTTTTGCATTCCATAATTCCTGGCAGAAGAAGCGCCTTGATTTTCTACACGAAATATTTTTATTCTAATGTCTTCAATATTTTCTATTAAGGCAAAACTTTCATCCGTACTACCATCGTCAACAATAATAACTTCAAAATTCTTGAAACTCTGATTAATAACAGATTCAAGCGTTTTTAAAATATACTTTTCTTTATTGTAAAGAGGAATAATGACTGAAAAAAATGGTGACCCTTTCATATTAATGGCTAAGGTCTTTATGACTTATAAAAAGTAGTTTATAAACCTGAAGTAAATATATATTAGGAGAGTTACTCAGTAAATTTTCTCGAATACTTTTATTAAAAAAATGATACAAGAATGCCATAAAATAATTAAGTTTTATTGCTTTGATAGAGCTATAAGTTTTTAGTAACTTATTGTTATGAAAAGTTACTTGTTTTTTGTCTTTCATCCACAAAAGTGTATCAATAGCTTCTTCACTTTTTCTTACATAAGCAGCATTATCTTCTAAACCATAATGATAAGTTTCATTATTAATATGCAAAACTTTTGCTTTCTGTTGCTTTAGTAGCGCAGCAAAATAATTATCAAGGCCATAACTCTTTCTGTTTAATTTGTGATTAATCTCATTAAAAACTTCTTTTCTAATAAGGAAGTTAGCAGATATTATAAGCCCATATGGTGTGATATTACGCTTTTTTGCATCGACCTCTTCAAATTTTTTCCCGTATTTCCACCGCAAGACACCTGTTTTAAAAGCTTTTGTAGTGTCATAAGCGAAACCACCGAAAACTGCATCATAATTAGAACTGAAGTAGTCTGTATAGTTTTTAATGAAAGTATTGGTTTTTGGTATTACATCTGCGTCTAGAAATAGAAGCCAATTGTTTTTTGCTTTATCACTAAGGAACTGTCTAGAGGCTGTTCGTCCAATATTTTTATCAGATGTAAAATAACTGGCGTATTTTAATTTTTCTATACTAATCTTATTTTCTTTGATGTATTTAGAGGAGGCGTCATTATATACTATTATTTCAAATTCAATTCCGGAGACCAAAACTTGCTGATATATTTTTTTTAATAGAGAGCTAACATCGTAATTATATGTTGGAATAAGTATTGATAGCATTTAATCTAATTTTTACGCTGCACAACTTCAAAAACCTTATTCTCATCACATTTAAACGTCTTACTTGGATACTTTAAAAGTAGCGCATAATCGTGCGTTGCCATGAGTATCGTATTGCCATTTTTGTTCAAATCTTGTAAGACCTCCATGACTTCTATACTGGTTTGTGGGTCAAGATTTCCGGTAGGTTCGTCAGCTAAAATAAGTTCGGGTTCGTTTAGCAAAGCTCTTGCAATTGCAACACGTTGTTGTTCGCCGCCAGAAAGCTCATGAGGAAATTTAAAACCTTTGTTTCCCATACCGACTTTATCTAAAACTTTAGTCAAACGTGCTTTGATTTCAGTTTTATCTTTCCAACCTGTGGCTTTTAATACAAACTCTAAGTTTCCATTGATAGTTCTGTCTGGTAATAATTTAAAATCCTGAAATACAACACCTAATCTTCGTCTCAAAAACGGAATTTCCTTTTCTTTTAAACCAAATAAATCAAAATCTACAATATGACCTTCACCTTCGGTAAGTTGCAAATCTCCATAAAGTGTTTTCATAAAACTACTTTTGCCACTACCTGTTTTACCAATTAAGTAGACAAAATCACCTTTTTGTAATTGGACATTTACATCGCTAAGCACTAAGTTTTCAGCTTGATAAATATTGGCGTTTTTGAGTTGTAAAACTGTTTCGGACATAGAAGTATTTAGTGTAAAAAAAGTTATCGGTTATAAATGTATTGCAAAAAAATCAATTTATAGTTTTAAAAAGTGGCATAATAATTGGCAATTAAACTTTTATTGTCATAAAAAGACCTTTAAAGCCAAAATGTAAATATGTAAAGCTAGTATTGATAACTTCGTTTATAATTAACCTAATTTTTCTGCGTTACTAATAAGGTATTCATTTACTTTTATCATCAATAGTTTAAATCAAAAAGCGACGCATATGATGTTATTAAAACATAAGATTTTCGGAATTTTATTGTTATTCTCAACAATTCTTTTTGCTCAAGAAACTTCTATTTACACAAGCGAATTCAAGGACTACCAAAAAGCACTAACACTATATAATAATCAACAATACAAAGCTGCTCAATCATTATTTGATGATATTAAGTACGAAACAGAAGATGAAACTTTAAAGTCTGACTGTAGTTATTACATCGCTAATTGTGCAGTTAGATTAAATCAAAAAAATGCAGATGATTTAATTGAAGATTTTGTTGAAGAGTACCCAACAAGTACAAAACGTAATACGGCTTTTTTAGACGTTGCAGATTATTATTTTGAGAATGATGCTTTTTCATATTCTCGGAAATGGTACGAAAAAGTGGATGAGATGAGTATTTCTACTCCAGAGCAAGATAAATTCAATTTTAATTACGGGTACAGTTTGTATATAACAAATAATAAAAATGGAGCAGATCAGTATCTTAATCGTGTTAAAGAAGATGGTGAATATGCATCACAAGCCAAATATTATTTGGGTTACATGGCTTATGAAGGTGATGATTATGATGCTGCAAATGAATATTTTGAAGCTGTTACTAATAACAAAAAATATAAGGCGAAACTGAGTTATTATCAAGTAGATTTAAATTTTAAACTAGGTAAATTTGATAATGCTATAGCATTGGCCGAAGAACTATTACCAAAAAGTAATGCTGAAGAAGTTTCAGAATTATCTAAAATTATTGGTGAAAGTTATTTTAACCTAGAAAAATATGCTGAAGCTATTCCGTATCTAAAAACATATAAAGGAAAAAACGGACGTTGGAATAACACGGATTTCTACCGATTAGGTTATGCGCATTACAAACAAGATGATTTTGAAAATTCAATTTCAGAATTCAATAAAATTATTGATGGTAATAATTCTGTGGCTCAAAATGCGTATTACCATTTAGGAGAGAGTTATATCAATTTAGACAAAAAACCAGAAGCACTAAATGCGTTTAGAAATGCATCACATATGTCATTTGATGATCAAATTAAACAAGATGCTTGGTTGAATTATGCTAAAGTAAGTTATGAGATTGGTAATCCATACCAATCTGTACCACAAGTATTATCAGGTTATTTAGAAGCGTATCCCAAAACTGAATACAAAGAGGAGATTGAGACGCTATTAATCGACTCATACATCACATCAAAAAACTACGAAGAAGCATTAGTTTTATTAAAAGACAGAAAGAGTTTAGAAAACAAAAAAGCGTATCAAAAAGTAGCATTTTATCGTGGTTTAGAGTTGTATAATGAAGACAAATACAGCGAAGCATTGACCATGTTCAATAATTCATTAGACCAGCAACGTGATGAAGAGTATACGTCTCGTGCTACATTCTGGAAAGCCGAAACGGATTATAATCTAACAAATTATAACGAGGCTTTAATTGGTTTTAAACAATTTAATCAAGGCAATGTTTCTGACTATTCCGAAGCCAAAAACTTAGACTATAATTTAGCGTATACCTACTTTAAGCTAAAAGATTATGACAAAGCATCAACTTACTTTAACGATTTTATCAATGAAAACAAGGATGATAAATTAAGAATAAACGATGCCTACTTAAGATTAGGTGATGGTTACTTTGTATCTAGCGATTACAGTAATGCCATTTCAGCTTATGATAAGGCGATTGGTATTGATGAAATTGAAAGTGATTACGCTGCTTTTCAAAAAGCAATGAGTCATGGTTATATGGGTAAAACTGCGACTAAGATTCGAAAGCTTAATACCTTAATTGCCAGTTATCCAAAATCTGGATTACGTGATGATGCAATGTATGAGTTAGCAAATTCTTTTGTAAAAACCAATGAAACAGATAAGGCGATGGTTATGTACGACCGTTTAAATTCAGAGTATGCTGGCAGCGCTTTTATATCAAAATCTTTACTTCGTCAAGGTTTGATTTATTATAATAGAAGTGAAAACGAATTAGCTTTAAATAAATTTAAGAAAGTAGCGAATGATTTTGCGGGTTCTCAAGAGTCTATACAAGCAGTTTCTACAGTTAGATTAATTTATATCGATTTAGGACGTGTCGACGAATATGTACTTTGGGTAAAAAGCTTGGATTATGTAGAAGTAACTGATTATCATTTAGATAACACTACATATCTGGCTGCCGAAAAACAATACTTAGAAGGCGATACAGACGAAGCTATTAGACAGTTTAATAAGTATTTAAATGGATTTCCAAATGGTATTCACGCTGTAAAGTCCAATTTCTACCTGGCACAATTGTATTATAAAAAAGAATTATTTGATAATGCAAAGCCAAATTATAGATCTGTTGTCGATGCTGCAAAAAATGAGTATACAGAACAATCTTTAGTGAAATTAAGCGAAATTTATTTGAATAATTCTGAATGGAATAATTCTATTTCGATATTAAAGCGATTAGAATATGAAGCAGATTATACACAGAACATCATCTATGCACAATCCAATTTAATGAATGCGTATTATCAATTGGATAATTATTCTGAAGCAGAAGCTTATGCTGATAAAGTACTGACAAATTCTAATTTAGATAATAAAATAAAGAACGATGCTCAATTAATTATTGCGCGTTCGGCATGGAAATCAGGTGATGATTCAAAAGCAAAATCGGCTTATGCGCTATTAGAAAAAACAGCTTCAGGTAGTGTTATTGCAGAAGCATTGTATTACAATGCTTATTTCAAAAATAAAGATGGAAATCATGAAGCGTCAAATACTGTAATCCAAAAACTGGCTAAAGATTATAGCAGTTACAAATTGTATTCTGCTAAAGGATTAGTGGTCATGGCGAAGAATTATTACGATTTAGATGATGTTTTTCAGGCCACATATATTTTAGAAAGTGTCATATCGAGTTTTCCAGAATTTGAGGATGTGGTAGAAGAAGCAAAAGCTGAATCAAATAAAATAAAATCGGAAGAAGCAAAAACAAATTCATCAATTGAATCAGATAAAAACTAGAGTTTCTTTATTTCTCAGAGCATAACGAAGAATCTTTTTTATCAAAATCAAATCAAATCATATGAATATCAAATATAAAATAACAGCATTTTTCATCTTAATAGCCTCCTTTGTGTTTGCGCAAGAACGAACCAAAGATACCATCGATGACCAAACGGTAAACGTAATCAAACCGTATACGCCGACAATTTCGGATGCTTTTAAAATAAAGGACAAGCCATCTCTAGAAGATGCCAATACCATTAATAAAAAAGAAATCAAATACAATATTTTTTCAATTCCAGTAGCTTCAACTTTTACACCTGCAAAAGGAAGAGCTGTTAATGTTGAAAAAACAAAACCAGTAAAGTTATATGATAATTATGCGTCACTTGGTTTTGGAAGTTACACTACTATTTTAGGAGAAGTGTATCTAAATCACGAGTTGAATAGTGGAGAGAATATCGGAGGTTATTTTAGTCATCATTCCTCTCAAGGTGGTATTGAAGGCTTATTACTAGATGATGATTTTTCTAAAACAGGCATCAATGTCAATTATTCTCAAAAGCTGAATAATTTTTCATGGAAACTAGATTTAGGTGCTGATGTAAGATCTTACAATTGGTATGGTCTGCCACAACAGTTCTTTGGTCAGACAGGAGCTAATATGATAGATTCAAATATCAGATATAACAGTTTCTATGTAGGTGGAAAGTTAAATTTTGATAATTCATTTGTCAAAAGTGGTAATGTGAGTTTTAGACATTTTGGTGACGATAGAGATTCTGGTGAGAATAGGTTTGTTGCAAAGGCTGGTTTTGATGTGCCTATCAGCGGTGAAGTTGTTGAGACAGAGTTACGTATAGATTATATTGGTGGTAGTTTTGATAAAAACTATAATAATACAGCAGCTATTGATTATGGAAATGTAAATGTAAGTCTTTCTCCAAGCTATCGAATCATACAAGACGATTTAACGGTAGATTTAGGCGTACGTCTCACGTATTTGAATGATACAGAGCTTAACGATAATAAATTATTTATCTACCCAAATATCGAAGCTTCTTATCGTTTAGTCAATGACATATTAATTGGTTACGCAGGTGTGACTGGTGATTTAATTCAGAATTCCTATTTCGATTTTGCAAACACAAATCCATTTGTTTCACCAACATTATTTGTAACACCAACTGACCAGCAATATCATGGGTTTATTGGTCTTATGGGAAAGCTTTCTAATAGTGTGAGTTATAATATAAAAGGAAATTATTTTGCAGAAGAAAACAAGTCTTTATTTAAAACTAATAGAGCCCAGTCTTTTGCAACAAAGGACTATCAGTATGGTAATTCATTTGGTGTAGTCTATGATAATGTCAAAACATTTTCTGTTGGAGGAGAATTAAATATTGATGTTAACAGAAACTTCAAACTTGCTATTAAAGGTCAGTATTTTAATTATAATACCGATATACAAGCTGAAGCTTGGAATCTACCAAATATTGAAGGTTCTGTATTTTTAGATTATCAAATTTCGAGACAATGGTTTATGGGTGGAAGTGTGTTCTTTACAGGAGAACGTAAAGATGAATCTGAGCTATTAGGAACGCTAGTTCCTACACCAGTAACAATGGTAACCCTAGATAGTTTCTTTGATGCAAATATGCACCTCGGATATAAAGTCACGGACTATCTTTCAGTTTATGGAAAAGTAAATAATATTGCGAATCAAGGTTACCAACGTTGGAATAATTTCCCTGTTCAAGGTATCCAGTTTTTAGCTGGTGCTACATATCAGTTTGATTTTTAACTTTATAAGATGAAACAACTACTATTACTTCTGTATTCTTAAGTGTTATCTTATCAATACAAGCTCAAAAAACAAAACCAAAGTATGATGCCGAGTTAGCCAAAAAGGTAGGAGCTGACGATTATGGTATGAAGTCTTACATCTTTGTTATTTTAAAAACTGGGACAAATACATCTACAAATAAGATCGAAGTTGATAAAGCGTTTGCCGGACATATGACAAATATGAATACTATGGTTGAGGCAGGAAAATTAGTAATCGCAGGGCCTATTGGCGAAAATGATAAAAACTATCGTAGTATTTTTTATTCTAAATGAGAGTGATATGGAAAAAGCAAAAATACTTTTAGCAACTGACCCAGCAATAAAGCTAAATTTTTAGATTACGACATCTTTCCATGGTATGGTTCTGCAGCTTTATCAGAATATTTAGAAGCATCTGATAAAGTTTGGAAAGTTGGGTTTTAACATAATGACTTTATTCAGTTAGATAATTTAAAAAGCATTCTTATCAGGAACGCTTTTCTTATTTTTACATTTTAAAACTATTTAAAATTACTTCCAATCGATGAAAAAATTATTTTCAATTTTGGCGCTAATCACAACATTTTCATGTGAAACAGAAAAGCAAACGGCAGATTTAATTGTAACTAATGCAATGGTTTACACTGTAGATGACGCCTTTAGTACAAAAGAAGCTTTCGCCATCAAAGATGGAAAATTTGTTGCAGTGGGTACTTCTGAAGATATAACGAGTTCTTACCAATCTGATAATATGATAGATGCTAATGGGCAAGCCATAACACCAGGATTGATTGATGCACATTGTCATTTTTTAAATCTTGGTATAGGTATACAAGAAGTTCAACTTATGAGTACTGAAAGCTATGATGAAGTCATTCAACGCGTAGTTGATTTTCAGAAAGAAAAAAATGCAGATTACATTATGGGTCGTGGTTGGGACCAAAACGATTGGGAAGACAAAGTTTTTCCTAAAAAGGCTAAGTTAGACGAGTTGTTTCCGGATACACCAATTGCACTTACAAGAGTTGATGGACATGCTATATTGGTTAATCAAGCGGCTTTAGATTTAGGTAAAGTTACTGGCGAGAGTAAAATTGATGGCGGCGAAGTTGTAATAGAGAATGGGCACCCAACAGGTGTTCTTATCGACAATGCAGAATCTTTAGTGATGAATTACTGGCCAACATCTACGAAACAAGAAGCGATTGATGCACTTTTAGGTGCTCAAGATGTATGTTTTGATTTAGGATTAACCACAGTTAATGATGCAGGGTTAAGTATTGAGGCAATTAACTTAATAGACAGCTTACAACAAACAGGCGATTTAAAAATGCGTGTTTACGCTATGGCTTCTGCGACTACTAAAAACTTAGATTATTTTATAGATAAAGGCATTATTAAAACAGATTTTCTGAACGTACGTTCATTTAAGTTTTATGCAGATGGTGCTTTAGGTTCTAGAGGTGCTATGATGCGTGATCCTTACAGTGATAAACCAGGACATTTTGGACTTTTGGTTAATGACATCAAAACACTTAAAGCAACGGCAAAACGTATTGCAGACTCTGAATATCAAATGAATACGCATGCCATTGGCGATTCTGCAAACCATGCTGTTCTGGATACTTATAAAGAAGTACTAAATGGAAAACCAAACCGTCGTTGGAAAATTGAGCATGCACAAATAGTATCTGCAGAAGATTTCCCAAAATTTAATGATATTATTCCTTCTGTACAGCCAACACATGCAACTAGCGATATGTATTGGGCAGAAGAAAGAGTAGGCGAACAGCGAATGAAAGGCGCTTATGCTTTTAAAGATTTATTAAAGCAATATGGAAAAGTAGCTTTAGGTACAGATTTTCCAGTGGAGCGAGTGAATCCTATGCTAACTTTTTATGCGGCAGTAGCACGTCAAGATTTAGAACAATATCCAGAAGGTGGTTTTCAGATAGAAAATGCATTAAGTAGAGAAGAAGCCTTGAGAGGAATGACTATTTGGGCAGCCTATTCTAATTTTGAGGAAGAAGAAAAAGGAAGCATTGAGGTAGGTAAATTTGCTGATTTTATAATCTTAGATAAAGATATAGTAACTGTTGAAGCCAAAGAAATCCCTAACACAAAAGTAGTTAGAATTTATGTTGCTGGCGAGCAGCAATAATTTAGTATAGAGTTTTTACTCAAAACTAATTTTTGCCAAATAATCAAAATGCTCGCCGTCCATAATTTTTTCGCATTTGAGACCAACACTTTGGCAAGCTGTATTTAGAGTTTGAAAATCGAGGTACAACCATTTCATTGGCTCCTCTTTTTCTCCTTTATAGCA
>ERZ1048068.1819-NODE-1819-length-15887-cov-5.097966_pt1 | contig 15887 bp, 11 predicted proteins | sample MGYA00383098_ERZ1048068 | MGnify/ENA primary metagenome ERZ1048068 (study PRJEB29581, sample SAMEA5548368) | metagenome | biome: marine; feature: coastal; material: water | depth 1 m | study: Short-term variability in the microbial, nano- and picoplankton... | reverse complement strand
AAAAATTAAAACTAAATAAAATGTTATTATAAAATTTAATTGAATTCTATATTAGCAGTCCCATCAAAAATTTTTGAAATACCTGGTTTAAGTTTTTCTATTAATGTTTCATATTTTTTTAATAATTCTGTTTTATCTTCTAAAAATTTAGAATTCTCTTCTATATTTTCTTTATCTTCATCGGTTAATTCTTCGGTAGGATGTGTATGATTAGGTCCCCAATCTTTAGTTTTATCTCCATTTGCTTCTTCTATAATACAAGAATTATAAACTGGTATTTTTTTGTAATCTCTTTTATTACGATTAGATACTTTTTCAGTTAATTCATTTATTTGTGTTTCCAATCTATTAAGTTCATTATTAGTTAATGATGACCTATCTGATTCTGAAATACTATTATCTCCAGTAAGTTCTTGTTGCTTTTCTAAATCATTATATTTATTTTGTAGATCTCTAAACATTGTCTCTAAAGTAATTATTTTTTCTTTATTTTCTTCATAATCTTCTTTATTACTAACTTCTACTGAACTATTACTAAAAGTATTTAAAACACTATTTAAATTATTTTGGAATGGTTCTCTATCAACTACAAACATTTCTTTATTATTAATACAATTTTGACAATATATTATTTTATAAAAAATAATACACCCCAACGCTAAAAGAATAAATAACATTTGTGTATTAAATGTATCATTACTATTTTGTCGAAATAAATATGATAAACCAATTACTAATAAAATAACTATTATATTTTCTATATTTTGTAACATATTTAATTTACTATTATATATAATTATAATATAATAAATAAAAATATTTTATTAATTAATAAATATTAAATTATATTATTATTATCTATATAATTAATATTCATTTATTCTACTGTCTTTTACTTTATAAGATTCAAATAAGTTACAACACATTATAAATAATGTAAATACAAATATTAATAATATTAAATGAGTATGTTTGATTATTTTCATTTTTATGTTTTTTTTAATATAAAATTATAAACTAAAAATACTAAATTATATAATATTAAAAGATAAAAATTAAATGAATATTAATTATATAGATAATAATAATATAATTTAATATATATATATTATAAAATACATTAAATCAATGGTAAATAAATAATATTATATTAAAATAAATAAAATTATAATACAAAAAAATAATATAAGGGTTTTTTTACTTATAATAAGTATAAAATTATTTATACTCGCTTATTACTATCACTTCTAATAAATTCTAATTATGTCTTGTTCATCTCTTATTCGTAAAAGTGAATGTGCTTTCACTCTTGCACAAAAAATTATTTCCAGTTTATCCGAGAAATATAATTTTAATTCTGAAGAAGCTTGGTCAGTCGTTTCAACCAACAGTATCGTCCAACTTCAAAAAAGATTTAAGAAACTCAAAAAGGCAAATAACCCTCTTTCTAGTATTAAAAAACCTCGAACATCTTTTAGTTTTTTCACTAAATTCCAACGAGTAAAGATTGCTGAAAAAAATCCTAAGGCATCTTTTGGAGAACTTTCTAAATTAGTTTCTGTTGCATGGAAAGGTCTTTCTGATAAAGAAAGGAAAACCTACAAAAATATGGAGAATACAGATAAGAAACGTTATGAAAAGGAAAAGACTGAAATGTTAGAAAACATTGATAATGAAACATCTACTATTGAACAAAGTTCAACAGAAATTGAATCTCCAGAAAAAACAACTCTTAAAAAATCTTCTAAATCTTCTAAATCTTCTAAAACAATTAAGACCAATAATACTAAACCATCAACACCATCAACTGGGAACTATAATATATTTCAAAAAAAAACACGACCTCTTATCAAAAAAGAACATCCAAAATTAGCTCTTAAAGAAATTAATACTAAATTAGGCGAAATGTGGAGGGGACTTAATGCTACTCAAAAAGGTATTTATGTTTAAACATTTATATTAATTTACTTTTTAACATTTTTTAACATTTTTAAATAAATACTTTTAATAAAATAAATTTAAAAAATTGAATTATTTATTATAATAATGGAAACTATAAAATATTTTTGAAAACATAACAAAATTTAAATTCCATATAAAAATATAATCATGGGAAGAGGCAATATATTAAATACAATGGTTGCTTGTGATTTATTAAAAGAAAATAGGACAAAAACATCTATATATGATTTAAATAATTCTGGTATTAAAAAAATAACAGTAGATCTCAGTCCATTAATACATAAATTGGGTCCTTATAATTTATGTGGTGGTATCATTGATCTAATAAAAACTTTTAATAGTCATGGAATTATCCTTATATTTGTTTTTGATGGAAGACCACCTAAAGAAAAAAAATTCATTTTGGATGAAAGAAAGAAACGTCGGAATAAAAATAAGATGTTAGTTAAAAATTATGAATCAGATTTAAGTAATTTTAAAGATAAACTTTCTTTAAAATCTACTTCAAAAATTGAAGCAACAGAAATTAAAACTAGAATATTAGAAACAACCGATAATATTAGAAAATATAAAAAAAGAACATTTTCAATAAAAAGGGAACATATTATATTATTAAAAAATCTGTTTACTTATTTAAAAATCCCATATGTTCATATGGAAAATTATGAGGCAGATCTTGTATGTTCCAGACTAGTTGGTATGAAATATGCGGATGCATGTTTAAGCGACGATTATGATTTAATATCTTTTAATTGCAAATGTATTTTAAGAAATTTAGATATTAAAAATAAAACAGTAGATATAATTAAACTAGATGAAATCTTTTCTAAAATAAACTTAAATTATGAAAAATTTATTTATTTAATTATTATGAATGGGACTGATTATTCAAATAAAATCGGAGGGGGTAACATAGAAGATTTCAAATATATGTTTACAAATATTTATGATTTATTAATAGAAGGATATGATATGATTGAAATACTATTATTAATTAATTATTCTAAATATAATTATGAAATTGCGTATAATATTTTTACTAAACAAATAGATATTAATCCTGATTTAGATATTATTAATTATAGTGATTGTAATTTAATTTATAGGAATATTGATACAGATAAAACACTATTTATATCCCAATTAAAAAAATATATTAGTGATACAAAAGATAAAGTTAATATTAAAATTGTTAATAAAAAACTAAATGACTATAAATCATTATTTTCATATGTAAATCCATATCTTTGTCTTTGATAAATAATTTAGGAAATATAATTATTACATTACTAATACTTAAAAAATATCTATCTTAAAAAAATATCTATCTTAATAATAAAATAATAAAAATTTTATTATTAAAATGAGTAAATTTAAGATAGATAATAATTGTTTATTAATTATAATTTTGGTATTAATAGTATTCATATATATGATTAAATATAATAAAGAACCACTTGTTAATTATCAAGAACAACCTTTGGGAAATATTAAATCTTGTGTTAATACACCAAATGGATTAAAATTTTATAGAAGTGATAGATATAGAAAACCATATAATTGGCCATCATGTCATATGGTTGATTATCCAGTCCGTCATTGTAAGCATTTTGATTAAATTAAATTATATTTTTTATTTTTGTTGATCATTTTTAATATTATTATAGTTTATATTATAAAATGAAGAAAAATAATATTAAAACCCCTTTTATAAAATCCACAAAAAAAAAAAACACAAAGAGGAAACACACAAAAAAAATAATATCAAGTAAAAAATATAAATCAAATAAAACAAAAAAATATAAAAAATATTTACAAACGCAAATTAAATATAATATTTATCTTTACAAAAAAGGAAAATATAAATCTCAAAAACAAGCACTAGCAATATCTTACAATCAAACAAATAAACACTTTAGTCTCGATTAAATTCAAATACTCCTACATCAATTATACCATCTGAAAAATGAGAGGTATTATTACCTAGTATACGTATTGCGTTTTTATCAAAAGGTTTATATTGATCCTTAGTTATATTATTTTTTCTTCTTCCAAATTTATCTATTATTTTATCTAATTTATTATTATATGTTTTAAAAACTATACTGCAATTTTCCTCATTCGTTTTTAATTCTTTGTGTTTTTCTTGTAAATCTTTAATAGTATAACCGTCGATGGTTGATTTACTTAATTTATTATCATAATAATCGTTTACATTAATATATAATACATCTTCACCTAATTCTTTATAAAAACTTGAACTATTATCAAAATTGTTCTTATCTCTTTCACCATTTCCTATTCCATATATTGTAAGTTTATTATATTTATTGTTTAAAGACGTTAATTCTTTTTCATAATATTGTTGTTTACTTGTATTTAAGTCCTTTTTATACTCGGTTATTTTATTTTCTTTTAAAATGTTTAATTTTACACACAAGTTTTTATGTCCTTCAAATGATGTATGGTTAGTCCCTATTTTTTTATTAAAAATATTGTTAATGTTATTCTGGTCTATACCATATAAATGTATTTTATCAGAGTCTTTTCCTGAAGTTATGTTTTTAATATTATCACCATCCATTTTAAATAATTCATTAGCAATATCTTCTATTTTAATTTTAATAGGTTCCAAATTTGAATAATTTTTTGATGTTGAGTTAATATCAAGTAGTTTATATTTATTATCAGATATTAATATAATTGGACCATATATATTACTAATACCATATCTTAAATAAACATAAAATATAGATGGATTATCTTTTAAATGCATTTTCGCAGGAACTGTTAAATTGAATCTAATATAATCATCGTCATTAACAGTCATTTTATTAAATGATTTTTTTTCATCTAGTTTACCGATTATATTAAATTCAATCCAGTTGTGAAAATTTTCTACATTCTTTAAATATAAATCTAAAATAGGTTCAAACTGCAGCTTTGTTAATGGTTCTGTTATTAATTTAATTACACTTTCTTTTTTAGATTTTAAAGCATTATGGTCTTCTTTATATCTATTGTAAAATTTAAAAAAATTATAGTAGTCTTGTTCATTATCTAAATTTAAGTTTATTTTAGGAAGTACTTCCTTAAATTGATTAATTAAATCATTATAATCCACTATAAATTCTTTATGTTCGGTTTGATATGTACTAAATCCTTCAGTTTTACTTACTTGTTCTTTATAAATAAAATAAATAATAATACTAATAATAATCCCCATACATATGTAATTATATATTTCGTTATTATTATCATTATTCGTTTTTTTAGTTGTTTTTTTAGTTGTTTTTTTAGTTGTTTTTTTAGTCATTTTTATAAAATTTTTTAAACTAATTATATTAGTATATTTTAATATATACTAATATAATATTTATAATATAAATATTGAAATATTAAAAATTAAAAATTAAATATTGATTTTATAATTAAACACAACTAAAAATTAATTATCTAAACATTTTACTTCATTTTCAATTAAATTCCACCTTTGATTTTTATTATTAGATGTACAAGGTGTTATACTAACATTATCTCCTTCTTTTGTTAAACAATCTCTGGATAAACTGGAAACCATTTGATAATATGGATATTCTACACCACTATCATTTACCCTATCTTTATTTATACTTTCAGAATCTAATTTAGAATTTATTAATCTGGGTTCAAAATATTGTGATTGTTTATTATCACAATTTTGTATATTATAATCATTACTACTATAAGAAGATAAACATTTACCGTTAATATTAATTTTATATTCATTACTATAATTATTTGGTAAAACACTTAAATATCCGTTTGTATGAGATTGTATTGTGTTAAATCTCTTTTTCAAATTATTGTCATTACTAGAAACAAATGGTTCTAATACATTATATGTATTTACATTTTCTTCTTTAATTTGTAGGTTTAAGTTATTAATTTCTTCTAACTTATTTTGTGCCTTTTTTAATATATAGTCATTTTTAATTTTTTGTTTTAGTTCATCAATTTTTTCATAAGTGCTAACTAAATCAATTTCTAGAGATACGGTTTGTGGATAATTTACTTTATAATCAACTTGTTTAAAATTATTTTTTTTTAATTTCCTTTTAGTATTTAAAAGTTTTTCATCTATTGTTTGTAGTTTAGTATTTAATTCCATTTTCTTTTTATTTAAAAATAATACTAATTCCCCAAAAATTTTCATATAATTATTATCAGGAAGATCCCTATATTCATCACTATAAGTATAATCATTATTAGATATTTGTTTATTTATAAGGATTGTAATTATTTTATCATAATATTTATTAACTTCATCATTTAACTTTATTTCATTATTAATTTTATCTTTTGTATTAACTTTATCTCTTATAATTTTAGATAATTTCTTAATATTCTCAAAGTAACCGTCTATCTTAGTATTAAATACGTTGTAAATATTATTTAATCCGTTTATAGTAACAATATTTGAATTAAATTGTTCTTTAATATTTTTAGTTTTTTCTAAATATAAATTAATATTAATAATATTTTTATTTATTTTTAGAATATATTCATTAACTTTAAGTAAATCAATATAATCATTTCTTCTTCTTGAGTTCATTTTAGTAGTTAATTCTTTAATATTTTTGTTTGCATTTTCATTTTCTTTTTTTAAATATTCTAAATATGTAATATTTCTAGAAATATTAAAAGAAAATTGTATTTTATTTTGTATTTTGTAATTCAATTCTTCTATTTCTATATCTTTATTATATATTTCATAAATTATATTATATAATTCTCTCTGTATAGGTATAATAGTTTGTTCTATAGTTAGAATTGCTTGATTTTTATAATTATTAATCTTTACTAATAATGATTTAGTAATATCTTCCTTTTCCTGTTTAATATTTTTTAAGTTTTTAATTTTTATATTCAAAGAACCTTCTATGTTTTCTTCACATTTATTATTATTAAGATTATTATTAGGATTATTATATTCACTACTTTCACTATATTTATTTATTCCTATTAATTGTTTATAATAATTCGTATTATATTCTGTATTATTTAAACATCCTACTAATTTTTCCATATTTTTAGTTTGTTCAATCATATATTTATTAATTTCATTTTCATCATCTAGTGTAATATTTTTAACATTAATAAACTCCATATTATTCGTTAATAAATCATCATAATAATCAAAAATATAGTTTTCTTTATTATCTATTATATCATTATATTTTGAATCAGAAGATAATTCAATATTATATTCAAATTTATATTCATATGTTCCTTTGGTTTTTTCTGTTTTATTAAATATCATATCTATAGTATTAATATCTATTTGAATATCAGATGATGACTTATATTTCATTGGAGTTTCAAATATGTTTTTAATTTCATAATAATCACATTGTTCATAATATTTATGTGCGTTTGTTTTATCATATCCATTAAATTCAAGTATCACATTATTTTTTAAATGTTGAATATGATCAGATATAGCAAATACTATTATTTTTGAACTGGAACCATTTTGTGAGTTAGGATTATTTTCTATATTAAAAAAAGGAGAATAAGATTCTTGTAAAACACCATTTTTATATAAAGAATAAAACTTTTTATCATTTTCATTTTTAGTACATACAAAGTTATATTTTTTATCATTATTATTTTTAATATCATATATACATTGTAACATTTCACCATTCTTATTTTTTAATACTAAATAACTACCATATGTCAAACCATTTATATTTTTATATTTATTTTCTGTTTCTTGTTCTTTATAATATATTGAAATTTTATCTTTATTAACATTATTAGAAACTCGATAAATATTTGTTTGTAATTTATTATCTTTATAATCAATATACAGTTTCTTATTATCGCGTTCTTCTCCTGTTCTATAATTATTGTTTTGTTTTTCACCTAATAATATAAAATTATTATCATTTGTTTTAATTGTGAAATTATTAGTTAATATTAAATATCTATTTGCAGTATAAATTCCTGATTGATATGTATATAAAGCACTACTTATTGTAGCATCTAGTTCACTACTAGAATCACTATCAATAACCATAGGACAATCTATATATTTGTCTATTCTATTTGTTGTATCTTCAAATCTTTCATCAATAATTGTATTAAAAGGTTCTTCAATATATTCTTTTAATTTAAAAATATAAGATAGTTTATTATTATCATCATAATTACTATTTAATATTATTGTTTCGGTTTCGGTTCTCTGTAAAAATTTAAATACTCCATTATAATAAACCAATATAAAAAAGTTATCATTAAAACCTGATATTGTCTCAATTATATATAACCTAATATTATTAATATTATATCTATTTTCTAATTCATAATATATTATATCAGAATCATCATTATCATTTATTCGTTTAGGAATTATCTTCATACTATATTTATTATAAAAATATTGTTCTTTTACAACATCTAGTTTATCAAATGATATTTTTAATATTCCATTATTAATTGTAGGTTTAATTAAGTAATTATCTTTATTTAATTTATTTGATGGATCATAATCAGAATATACTAATATTTTATCCAATCTAATACTTGGATTATAACAATTAAAATTTATATTTATATTAGATGTATTAGATGATGTTATTAATTTAGGTGTATTATCATAAGTTAAATTATTAGAACTACTATTATCTTGAAGAACAATATTTGTTATTTTAATACTTTTTTTTTTAGCATGATTTTTATCTATATATCTGTAATGTGATTTCATATATAAACCACTTAACATTGCTTGATTATTTAATTTAATTTGAGATACAGCATTTTTACTTTGTGTATGTCTATGATTTATTGTATATGGAGAATGATCTATTATTGGATCAATATCATCATTATAAATACCTTCTATGTGTCTATCTACATATAAAGAACTCTGAGTTAATGTAATTGTTTGTTCGTTAACATTATCAAATGTTGTATAATTATAATCTGGTTTATTAATTGCTTCTTCATTATTATCGTTTTCTATTATTGATCTTTCAATACTTTTATAAGTTACACTTGCTTTTTTCCCTAATGGTATTATGATACCTATAATAATTTTTGTAGAACTACTGTAATCAAAACTTTCACCATTTACATCTTCATCATCTTTTTGTAAACTCAAGTATTTTGTGTCATTATCTTCAGCATCATAATAAATTATAATTATACGATTTATATCATCTTTTATTTTAAATTTAAATTCATTATTATCATATATTAAACTCATATTATCTTTATTTATATAAAACATTTTATAGATATTGTTCATATCAAATTCTATAAATTTATATGGAGATATATCATTTATAACACCAGTATTTTTTGTTCCCAAAGCATTCTCTATAAATTTAGTGAAATCTGGTGAATCATTATAAGCATCATAATCTCCACAGCTATTTGGGTCCACTAAAAGGTTTACTTGATCCCGAACGGTTCTTAATGTTTTCTTATTCGACGGGTCATTTTTATAATAAAATGGTATTGTATAATATGTGCTTAATTTTTCAGGATCATCTGATTGATTTATTGCTTTTTTTTCTATTTCATTATGATTATTAAATGAACTACCTAATTTATAGTGGGTATCATCTAATCTATAAAATTTTCTATAATTAATTTTATTAGTTTCATAATGGTCAATAATTTTTAAGGTTAACTTCTTAAATTGTGGACCACAATAACTTGTTTTGGAATATTCTTCTTCGGAATGGTAAAATGGATTATTTACATATGCTTTACTTCCTAGATTATAATTATCTTCTAATGTTTCCGACTCAAATTTTTTTATTTTTTTAACAAATAACGTTTGTAAATTTGAATTATCAAATTCATTACTATCAGATATACATATTAGATCCTGAATAAGTTTAATATATTGTGTATTATTATTATTATTATTATTATTTGTAATTATAATCATTATATTATTTTTAAAAATAAAATCATTAATATTAAAATTTTCGTTTGTATCTTCAAATAAATCTCTTGATATTTGTTCATTATTTTTATTTAATTTAACTATTGTATTATTATTTTTATATGTATCTAATTTATTTGAATAACTATTATTGTCCCTACAAGTTTTAAATATATAATATAATACTACTACTATTAAAATAATACATAAAATTAGTAATAATCTATTGTCTTTCATAATTTTATAATTAAATTATAAAATATTTTATAAATAAAATGAATATTTTATTATATATAAATATATAAATATATAAATTATAAAATATAAAAAAAATAATAATAATTAACTAATATAATTATCATATAATTATATATTATTAATGTAATATATAATTAAAATATCATTAAAATAATAGTTTTTTTGTTAATTTAGAGAATCTTGTAAATTTAAATTTACATTAATATTATATTTATCAGTTGATTGTTTTAAAAAATAATCCAATGAATTAATACCAGTATGTTCTTCTAATATCATATTTGTTGGATAACCTCCAATTTGTTCTTTAAGTTGTTCATATTTTGCGTTTGTTGAAAGTTCTTCTGATTCTTCTAATGGATCTTCTAATTCGTCATTAATTTTTGGATTTGGTTCTACATTATATTCTTTTCCTAATTCACTTAACATTTTACTTTCTAAATATTTGAAGTTATCTTCCATATTAAATTCTCCATTTGTTATATTACTACAATGAATTGCTTTAGAATACATATTTGGATATTTGGCAATTACACCTACTTTATATGTTATTATTTGTTTTTGTTCTTCATTATTATCATCATAATATATATATTCTTTAGGGGGTGCGTCAATATTAAAAACTAGTTTTCCCATTCTTGATAAATTGGGATTACTTCCTAATAAATCTGCTTTATTTTTAATAATTAATTTAGTATCTAGTAATTTTCTTTCATTCTTAATATTAGGTTCCGGCAAATCAACATATGAGTTCAAGATTATAATATATTCTTGGATTTGATTACCTACTATATGAGGTGTTGGAGAACTAAATATAAATGTAACTTCATTTAAATCTTTATCTATTTTATATAATTCAAAATCTCTTGGAGTATTATAGATTTTTGGTTCTATGAATGATTCTATTATTTGATTTGATTTAATTAATTTAGGTTTTTTATTTATAAATTCATTTATATTACTTGCTTTACTTAACATTATAATACCCAAAAATATTATAATTACTACTACTATCATAATATCAATATTAATTCCCTTATAATTTTTATTAGAAAGATAATCTTTTTTATTTTTCATTATTATTCAATTTATTATCTTATGCTTTTTTAAATAATTAATATTATATTTATTATTGATTTTACTATATATATATATAAAATAAAAATATTTTTGAATAAGTTAATAAAATAAAAATGATTAATTTAATAAAATTATAAAATTATAAAATTATAAAATTATAAAAACATAAAAATTTAAAATGATAAATATTTAATTTAATTGTTTTTTCATAAAAAAATTATCTTTTGAGAATTTGTCTAGTTTGTAATTAGAAGCAGAAAGACCTAATTCTTCTATATCCTTTTCCATTTTTTTTCGTTTTTCATTTAATTTTCTTTCCGCGTGGTATACTGTATTTTTATATTCTTCTAATTCTAGTTCTTTATTTTTTTTAAATTTACCGAATGATTCTTTTGTAGTATCGTTAACGTGATCATTTTCTAGATTTAGTAGTTTTTCACTTACATAATCTATCTTATTGTATTTTTGTGTTATTTTATCAAATTTATGTTTAGGATTATGATTAAATATTTGTATTGAATTAATTTTAAAATATGATGCTTTATTAATTTTACCAAATAACTCTAATATTTCATATTTTCGTATGGCATCAATTTGTTCTTCTGGTGTCATATTTGTTTTGATTATATTTCTCATATATTTTTCAAATTTATTATTATCAATACTAAATTCTTGTTTATTATCAATTTGTGTTGTTAATTTATTTAAATATGTTTTATCAGGGTGTTTCAAATATTCCCTATCGGAATCTAAATTAATACCTTCACTATATGCTGTTTTAACTATAATATCATCATATAGTTGTAATTTATTTCTATTACTTGTATCTATACTCAATGATTGCGCAATATATACTAATTCACCCATATCATAATCAGGTTCTTCTTTCATACTCATATTAGTATTATTAATTATATTTTCATATTCATATATTGTATTATCATCTCCATATTCTCCCCGAATAGTATAATCATAATTATATAGTCTGCAACTTACTTCTTCTGGATTTGTTATTAAAACTGTATTTACTTCATCTATATTAAATTTACGAGGATTACAATTTTTAGTATAAATATTACTTAATTGTTTAATAATTTCTTCTTCATTATTTGTTGCGTTAGGATATTGATTTAAAATAGATTTAATGGCACTTTTATTTAAAGTACCTGTTATATTACTATTTTTATATATTCTATTTAGGTCATTTATATGTTTATTAAGATTTTGTTCATTATTAAATATTAATTTTTCATTAATTTTAAGGTTTTTAATATCTTTAAAGTTAAATCTACTAGGAGGACATTCACTTGTATATAGTTTATTTAATTTACTTACCATATTATTTAAATCAATGTTATTAATACTATTAATAATACTTGGTATCATAAGCTTATTACCTTCTTTATCTATTAAAATCACAGAATTTGTAGACGGACTATATTTTGGTGTTTGTTTTTGACTGGTTTTAAAATCTTCTTTATTAAAATATTTTTCTTTTAATTTATTAGGTAATTTTTTTATAAGATCTTGTAATTTATTATTTGGATTATTAAGATTGTCTGTATTTTTAAATTTTTCACTAGATTGTTCTAAATTATGTAATTTAGTATAGTTTTTAAGTATATCTTGATTATTATGATGTATAAATGGTTCATTGATAAACTCTTCTTTTGATTTAATATCTTTGTCTGAAATATTAAATGTTGATGTTTCTTTCCTAATTCTATCTTTTAACATAGATTTTCCCACAAGTTTAATTGATGGATTATTAATTGGTTTAATTTCTTTTGTATGAGTACCTTCAAAAATCCAGAAATAATGTTCTCCAATTGTGCTATATGTTCTTATAGATACTTTTGTTGGGTCTGCCAATCCATCAAATAATTCAAATGAAGCGTTTATTCGTTCTTTAACAGATGATTTATCTTTATCAAGAGGTACTAATACTAAAGTATTTGTTGGTATATTTGCTGATAAATAATAATTTTCTTGAAAATTATCAACTATTATAAAACTTACGGTTCCTGTTCCTTCTAAACCAGGAACTATTTCAAATATACATTTTTTTTGAAACTCGGGGGTTTTTTCTTTATATATAATACCTCTAATATCATTATTATATATTGAAATGAAAGAGTCTGGATCCATATAAGAACTAATATGGATTTTACGATTTAATGTGTGGGTGTCCCCTATACATTTTGTTAATAAATTACTATCTTTATGTGATTGTTTAATATAAGAATCAAATCCCTGGGCGTAATCTCTTTGATAAGGATCTCCTCTTCGAATACTATGACAATCTCCTATTTTTTGTTTAGGAAAACATTTTCCTTTTTCATTATCTCCTATTTTATCTCTAGAAAATCCTATACATTTATCATCTTCATTACATTCAAATTTACATTGCGAAAGTGATTTATTTTTCCAAGTAATTCGTTCATTAATATCTTCTTTATCAAATACTGTTTCATTAAATTTTGTATATTTATAATTAGATTTATTTTTAGTGTTAGACTTAGTATTATTATTATTTTGGAATCCTTCGTCACTTTCTTTTCTTATTTTAATAAGCATTAATACTATTAAAATGACTAAAATAATATATAATAAATAATTATCACTTTTTTTCATCATTTTTATTAATGATTTTTATGTTAAATATTATTTTGTTTTTTGTTTAGTATTATTAGTATTATTTATTATATATCAATATAAAATATAAATATAAATTAAAATTTATTTAAAATTAAAAACTGTTTAAAAATGAATATATTTATTTTTATTATTGAACAAAAGGTAAATCATCTATATTAATTAATTCTTCTTTTATTTCTTTTAATTTATTTATTTTATCTTTAAATTCATCTATTTTATTAAGCATATCTATATCTATATAATTATTAGGGAATTGTGCTCTACAAAATGTTTTAAATTTTTGATTATCTTCATTTACTTCCTTATTATAAGATTCTTCAAGATTATTAATTTTAATTTCTGGTATTTCTTTTATTATATAATTACTTTTATATTTAACTATATGTTTTTCTGGAATTACTATTGTTTGATGTTTATTAGTATTATTATCTATTATTTTAAAGGGTTGAATCGAATCTATATTAGTTTGTTTTAATAATGTAATCTTGTTATTAATTGACCCTATGCCATAAAGTCTTCCATCTTGTGATTGAATAATATCAAATAATATATTAGGATTTTTATCTTCAAATTTAATTGTTGTAGATCTTTCTAATATAGATTTTAATGATATAGTAGATCTTTTAAATTCTTTTGCTTGATTAATCATCAATAAATGTCCTTTTGAATCAATAGTAATTTTATATAATTTATTCTCTGTTGGATTATATATTTTTATATTTTTTTTTAATTCTAAATTTTTTGTAAAATCTCCATCACTATTATCCAATTTATTATATATATAAATACTTAAGTCTCCTAAATTATCAATTCCTAAATATAATACATCTTTTGTTTGTATTATATAATTTGTTAATATTTTTTCTTTATTATAATCTGTATCATTCAATAACATTAAGTATATTAAATTATAATTATTGTTATCGTAATATTTTACCCATTCATTTTTAAATGTATCTCCAAAGTTTTTATTATATAAATTTGTTTCATCTATTTTTTCTTCCTTTTTTATATAAATGTTTCCATCATATCCAACCCCTAGAAGTCTTCCTTCATTACTTATTGCTAAATTTCTCATTGGAATATATTTTTCTTCTATTATTGGGACAGCCTCTAAATTTGCTTCCCTATAATAATATGAATTGCGGTGTGGTCCTTCCCAATTATTATCTGTTAATTTATTTTTAGTATATAATCCACCGTCATTAAATACTGCTATATATATATATTTATATTTATAATCTGTAATAAGTATAGGATAGTTTATTATATTAACTGGATATTTTTTAGCTAAAACTGGAACTATATCTTCATTAATTGATATTGCTTCATTAGGTGTTTTTGATCCAATGTTAACAGATAAATTTGTATGTATATCTTTAAAGAGAGTTTTATCAATCTTATTTAAATCATCATCTTTATCTGACATATCAAAAATATTTAGTGGTTTATTAGTATTTTGAAATTTTTCATTATTATGTTTCTTTTTATTTTTAAATGTTTCCATTGGTTGATTACTAGAACAATATTTTATAAAACAAAGAATTGCGATTATAATTAATATAATTAGTATTAAATCATTATTATTCATGTTTTTACTATTATTCATTTTTATGACTATTATAATATATTAATATAATTTAATATATCAATATAATTTAATTTATAATTTAATTTATTTTTTTATTTTGTATAAAATAAAAATAATATATTATATTAAATATATAAATATACTAATTAAATTTAATATAAATATAAATATAAATTAATTAAAAACTAAAATAATCAATAATGAGTTTCAATAGATTAAGATATGATAATTGTGCGTACAAACAGGAATTAAATGAAAGTGTAGGAACACTCGCATATGTTTTAGACCCATCCAGATTTGAAAACTGTAATAAATGTAGAATGGAATTGGGAATTGTTGGTGGAACTAATGTTAGTCATATTAAAGGTAATTTAGTTGATTTAGAAACTGATTTAAGAG
>ERZ1048068.1818-NODE-1818-length-15888-cov-34.102381_pt1 | contig 15888 bp, 13 predicted proteins | sample MGYA00383098_ERZ1048068 | MGnify/ENA primary metagenome ERZ1048068 (study PRJEB29581, sample SAMEA5548368) | metagenome | biome: marine; feature: coastal; material: water | depth 1 m | study: Short-term variability in the microbial, nano- and picoplankton... | reverse complement strand
AGCGAACTTAAAGCAGATGTTTAGTTTTAAGTTATTAAATAGATTTAGATAGAATCATTTTCTAATCTTCTTTTCCCATTTCCAAGCAGAAAGCAAGGCATCTTTCAGTGTTAGTTCTGGTTGCCATCCAAGGACTTCCTTAGCCTTATTCGTGCTTGCATAAGCAGAAACAATATCGCCTTTTCGTCTGTCAACAAAAGAGTAGTTTAGCTTGACCCCTGTTACTGTTTCAAAAGCACTCACAACCTCTAAAACAGAAGTCCCTTTTCCAGTTCCAATATTATAAACCTCATAGTTTTCAATATTTTTCTCTTTAAGTAATCTCTTCATTGCTACTACATGTGCTTTTGCAAGATCTACTACGTGTATATAGTCTCTAATACACGTTCCGTCTGGTGTAGGATAATCATTCCCAAAAATTGAAAGTTTTTCTCTGAGCCCAATTCCAGTTTGTGTAACAAACGGAACTAGATTTTGAGGAATTCCAATTGGTAATTCTCCGATAATTGCAGATTCATGTGCTCCAATAGGATTAAAATACCTTAAAGCAATAGTCTTTAAAGAATTATTTGCTTTACAAGTATCTTTAATAATTTGTTCACCAATTTTTTTTGTATGTCCATAGGGAGATTCTGGTTCTTCAACAGTTGAATCTTCAGTAATGGGTAATTTATTTACTTGGCCATATACGGAGCAAGAAGAACTAAAAATTAGTTTCTGAGAATTTGACTTATTTATTTCTTGTAATAAATATACCAAAGAATGTATGTTGTTTTCATAGTATTTTAAAGGATTGTCTACGCTCTCACCAACCGCTTTAGAGGCTGCGAAATGTATAGTACCATCAATATCTGTATATTTCTCAAAAAAGTTAACAACAGATTTTTTTTGTTTTAAGTCAATTTTTTCAAATACAGGTTTTACTCCGCTAATTTTATATATTCCATTTAAGACGTCCTCGCTGGAATTAGATAAGTCGTCGATTATAATAACTTCAAAGCCACTTTTTTGAAGTTCTACAACAACGTGGGAACCAATATAGCCCAACCCCCCTGTTACTAGTATTTTATATTTTTTAGTGTCCATATATTTCTTCATATTTAGTCAGAAATTATATCCTCAATCCATTTCTTATTACTTAAGTACCAAGCAACTGTTTTTTCTATTCCCTGTTCAAATTGTAATGATGGTTCCCAGCCTAATTCGTCCATGAGCTTTGTAGAATCGATTGCATAGCGTAAATCATGTCCGGCTCTATCACTAACATACGTTATTAATTTTGAAGAAAAACCTTTTTTTCTACTTAGTAATCGATCTACCGTACTAATCAATAACTTAACTAATTCTATATTTTTCCACTCATTGACTCCACCAATGTTGTAGGTTTCCCCTAATTTTCCTTTGTGAAAAATGATATCAATAGCTCTCGCATGATCACTTACAAACAACCAATCTCTAACATTTTCTCCTTTACCATAGACGGGGAGGGGTTTGTTATTTACAATATTATTAATAAATAATGGAATTAGTTTTTCTGGAAACTGATAAGGGCCATAATTGTTAGAGCAATTAGATATCACTATAGGTAATCCATAAGTATCTGCAAAAGCTCTTACAAAATGATCTGAAGAAGCTTTAGAGGCTGAATAGGGTGAATGAGGGTCATAGGCTGATTCTTCTGTGAAATAGCCTTCTTCCCCCAACGAACCGTAAACTTCGTCTGTAGAGACATGGTAAAATAATTTATTTTTAAAGTTATTACTCCAATATTCTTTTGCTACTTGGAGTAAAGTGAGTGTACCCATAACATTTGTCTGTGCAAAGGAAAATGGATCTATAATGGATCGATCAACATGAGATTCTGCTGCTAAGTGTATTACACTATCTATTTTGTAATCTTTAAAAATCTTTTTTACTTTTTTAAAATCACAAATATCACACTTCACGAAGGTATAATTTTCATTACTTTCAATATCTTTTAAATTTTTTAAATTCCCTGCATAGGTAAGAATGTCCAAATTAATTATATGATATTCCGGGTATTTGTTTACAAATAATCTTACCAGATGGGAACCAATAAAACCAGCACCTCCAGTAACTAGAACATTTTTCATTGGTTTTTGTTTTTATTTATTTTTAAAATACAGTCTTTTAAGCTATCTCTCCAGTATGGAATTTCTATGTTAAAATCATTTTTAATATTTGTTTTATCTAAAACAGAATAATGAGGTCTTTTCGCCTTTGTTGGAAAGTCTTTAGTTAAAACTGGAGTTACTTTACAAGCGATAGTTCTAAGTTCTATAATTGCTTTAGCAAAGTCATACCAAGAGGCTATTCCTTCATTTGAATAGTGATAGATTAGTCTCTTTTCGCTTATTTTACTTGAATTATTTTCACAAATAATATTTAAACATGTTATTGCTAAGTCTCTAGCATAAGTGGGTGTACCCAATTGATCAAAAACGACCCTCAATTTCTTTTTTTCTAACCCTAAGTGAAGTATTTTTTTTACGAAATTATCCCCATAAGAAGAGTATAGCCATGAGGTGCGAATTACAATACCATTGATACCACTATTTGTGACGGCAAGCTCACCAGCTCTTTTACTCTTTCCATACACACCAACAGGGTTCACATGGTCCAACTCATTATAGGGTTGTGATTTCTTTCCATCAAATACATAGTCTGTTGAAATATGTATTAACCTTCCGTTTACTGATTTTAGAGCTTTTACAAGATTCAAAACGCCTTCTGAATTTACTTGTTTTGCTATTTCTATATTTTCTTCAGCTTTGTCTACATCGGTATAGGCTGCGCAATTAATCACACCAGTAATTTTTTTTTCGATAATAAAATTTTCTAGCGCATTAAAATCACAAATATCTAAGTCATCTAAGTCTGTAAATATAAAATCAACTGAACTATATAGACATATTAGATCTCTAATTTCACAACCAAGTTGACCATTTGCTCCAGTTATTAGTATTCTCATATTACAAGCTTAAAAAGACGATTTTAATTTAGATAACAAAGGAAGTTGTTCATCTTTAAGAGATGTAAATATTTCGCTTTCTTTTATTCCCCATTTGATCCCTAATTCCTTATCGTTCCATAGTATACCAGCTTCGTAATCTGGCGCATAAATATTATCTACTTTGTACGAAAAAACAGCAAAATCACTCAATACTACAAAACCGTGTGCAAACCCTCTGGGAATAAAAAGTTGTTTATTATTTTCTCCGGAGAGAATTTCTGAATGATATAATCCATATGTTGGAGAGTCTTTTCTTATATCCACTGCAATATCTAGAACTTTTCCTTCAACGCAACGCACTAATTTTGCTTGCTCAAAAGGAGGTTTTTGGTAATGTAATCCTCTAAGTACTCCTTTTGTTGACCTTGATTCGTTATCTTGTACAAATGAGACTTTACCAATTGCTTTTTCAAATTCATTTTTATTAAAGCTTTCTAAAAAATAACCCCGTTGATCGCTAAATACAGTAGGTTCAATAACTACAATTCCGTTTATGATTGCTTTGGAAAACTTCATTTTATTTGATCAGATTAAGTAAGTACTGTCCATAAGTATTCTTGCTTAATGGCTCCGCCAATATTTTAAGCTTTTTGGCATCTATATATTCCATTTTGTATGCGATTTCTTCTAAACAAGCTACTTTTAAGCCTTGTCTTTTTTCAATTGTTTCGATAAACTGCCCAGCTTCCATCAAAGAATCGTGTGTGCCTGTATCTAACCAGGTAAAACCTCTGCCTAGAACTTCTACTTTTAAACATTGTCGTTTTAAATAGGATTGATTTATTGATGTGATTTCTAGTTCCCCTCTATGAGAAGGTCTTACTTTTTTAGCAATTTTAACCACATCGTTGGTATAAAAGTACAATCCAACTACTGCATAATTAGAAGCTGGATTTTTTGGTTTCTCACTAATTGAAGTAACATTTCCTAAATCATCAAATTCAGCAACCCCATATCTTTCAGGATCATTAACATAGTAACTGAATATGGTTGATTTTCCTTCCAGTACATTTTTTTTAGCATTTTGTAAAGTTTTTGAAAAACCGTAGCCAAAAAATATATTATCTCCTAACACCAAGCATACATCATCATTTTCTATGAAGTCTTCTCCCAAAATAAAAGCTTGTGCAAGACCATCTGGACTAGGTTGTTCTTTGTACGATAAATTTAGACCAATTTGTGAACCATCTCCAAATAAGTTCCTAAAGTTGGGTAAATCTTTTGGAGTTGAAATAATTAGAATGTCCTGAATTCCTGCTAACATCAGTACTGATAATGGATAGTAAATCATGGGCTTATCATAAACAGGTAATAACTGCTTTGAGGTCCCCTTTGTTAAAGGATATAAACGGGTACCATCGCCTCCGGCCAAAATAATTCCTTTCATAGTTGATTCAATTTTGTGAGTAAAATCTTGAAATTACTATTTTCACCAAATATATCGTAAGTTTTTAGTTTATACAAGCAGAACAAGAATCACTGTGTTAAACTATTAATGTATAATTTGAATTAGATTTTTATAACAGATTTTAGTATTCTTAATTCAAATGATTCTAATGCTTATGAATATTTAATAATACAACATTATAAATTTCTTATATTAGCTTACTAATTGATCAGTTATGATATTGAATTTTAAAAAGCCGATTGTTATTCTTACAATCACATTATTTTCATTGCTAGGTGTCCAAGCCCAAAAAGGTTTTGATCTGACATCGGTAAATTATACCGATTTGACTAACCAACAGCTTCAGGAATTATTTCAAGAAGCAACTTCTAAAGGATATGACTATAATGATATTTTAAAAGCAGCCAAAACACAAGGGCTTTCTAGTGGAGAAATCTTCGAACTTGAAAAGCGTTTTAGTTCGGCCAATATACCAAGAGCATCGAAAAACAGCAATACACCAGATAAAGAATCAAGGTTAAGAAGCACTAAAAGTGATAATGCTACGCTAGAATATCCAAATATGGAAAGTGATATTTTTGGTTTTGACGTTTTTAAAGGAAATAGCTTACTTTCATTTCAATCCAATTTAAACATCCCGACCCCGGTAGGATATATTTTAGGCCCCGGAGACAAATTATTTATTGATATTTACGGCCAATCGGAAGCTTACTATCAAATTGAAATTAATCCAGAAGGAACAATAATTTTAGAGAACTTTGGCCCAATTCATATTTCTGGTCTGACAGTTAAAAATGCTACAAAACGTATAGAAAATAAATTATCTAGAGTGTATTCTGGCATCAAAGGGAATAAAAATACTTTTGTGAACGTTTCTGTTGGAAAATCACGAACGATTAAAGTAAATATTGTTGGCGAGGTAGCTGTGCCTGGGTCCTATACCTTAAGTGCTTTCAATACTGTTTATAATGCTCTGTATGTCGCGGGAGGTATTACAGAAAATGCGACCCTGAGAGACATTAAAGTTTATAGAAACAATAAGCTCATAAGTAAAGTTGATATTTACAAATATTTAACTGCGGGCGACTCCTCTGCGGATATAGCTTTAGAAAATAATGATCTTATCCTAGTGAAACCTTACACCAACCGTGTCACGTTAAAGGGGGCTGTCAAAATAAATGGTCGTTTTGAATTGCTTAAAAATGAAAATTTACAAGACCTGTTAAATTATGCAAGCGGTTTTAACGAACTAGCCTACATTAAAACTATAAAAGTAAAACGTGTTTCAGATGGTGAACATATTGTGGCAGACATTAATGAAGATCAATTTGAAATATTTACTCCAGTCTCTGGAGATGTCTTTCAAGTCGATAAAGTATTAGATCGCTACAAAAATCGTGTGATTGTAAAAGGAGCTGTTTATAGGCCCGGTGTCTATGCAATTACAAAAGGTTTGGGAGTAAGAGGTTTATTGGATAAGACAGAGGGTTTAAAGCAAGATGCTTTAACGACATTAGCCAGTATTGTTAGAACAAATGAGGATTTATCAACTAGTCTTATAAGCTTTAATTTAAGGGACATTTTATCAGGAAAAGATCAAGATATTTTACTTCAAAAAGAGGATGTACTTACTATTTCATCCAAAAATGAAATTAAACAAGATGATTATGTTAATGTTGGCGGAGCCGTCAATAAACCTGGATTTTACCCTTATTCTAAAGGAATGAAATTAAAAGATTTAATCTTAAAGGCCAAAGGGTTTACTAAAAATGCGAGTGGAACTAGAGTTGAAGTTGCTAGAAAACTTAAAGATAATAGTGGCAATGGTTCTAAACTATCACAAGTAATAGAAGTTGATTTGTCTTTAAGTTTTGATGATTTTGATGATAAAAATAATATCACATTAAGTCCTTTTGACTACATAACTGTGAGAGTTAATCCAAATTTCAATGAACAGAAATTTATTTATCTGGATGGACAGATTAAATATCCAGGGCTATATGCTATCCAATCAAAAAACGATAGAATTTCAGATTTACTAAAGCGCGCAGGTGGTGTAAATGAGTTTGCCTATCCCACAGGGGCAACTTTGATCCGGAAAACTGAATATTACAAAAAAGAATCAGAAGTTGATAAGCAGTTGATAACCTTATTGGAGCTTAAAAATAATTTAACAAGTGAAATAGATTCATTGTCTGAATCTGATTTAGATTTATTAAGTAGAATCGATAAGGATCTAGATAATTTATACTCGCTAACCAAGAAAGAGAAAAAATCTTTCAATAAAATAAATAATTTTGATTTAGTAAGAAAAAATGATTCTTTAAAATCTTATTTACCACCAAATGAAGAGAAATTTAATACGACTGAATCAATAGCCATTGATTTAACCGATATTTTGCAGAACAAAAGTTCTATTTCAGATTTACTCGTTCAGTCTGGAGATACTTTATTTGTTCCCAAAAAATTAGAAACTGTGCGTTTAAGAGGGAAATTATTAAATCCAACAACAGTAAGACACCAAAAAAACAAATCCTTAAGAAGTTACATAAACAATGCTGGTGGTTTTGAAGATAATGCAGATAAAAGTAGAACTTATGTAGTTTACCCCAATGGACAAATACGTGCAACAAAAAAGTTTTTATTTTTTAATTTATACCCCAAAGTTAATGCTGGTTCTGAAATAATTGTACCTCAAAAATTAAAGAAAAAATCTTCAATTGGGGTTGCATCTCTTACAACCGTAGTAACGGGCTTAGCCACGTTGGTTTTAGCTATTACTTCAATCAATTAAGTCAAATCTAATTTTAGGTCATAGTTAATTAAATAATTTAAAATGCAATCAGAAAGTAATAGGTCCAACGAAGAAAAAATCTCTTTAAAAAATGTATTTAAAGGATTTAAAGAGTGGCTTGTATTTATAATAGGCAATCGCAAAAAAATTGTGTATGGATCTTTAATATTTTTAGTAATAACACTTTCGTATAATTATTTAAAATCCCCGCTGTATTATGCCAATACATCTTTTGTATTAGAAAATGAAACATCAGCTAGTTTAGGTGGTTTGTCTTCTTTAGCATCAATGTCGGGTATCAATACCTCAAGTCTTATGAGTGCTGGTGGTAGCAATTTATTTCAAATTGACAATATACAAGAGCTGTACAGGTCAAGCAATATGTTAAGGCAAACTTTGTTGGAGAAAGTTATTATAGGTGGAGAATCTCAAATATTGATTGAATATTTCGCTAAAATACAAAAATTAGAAAAAAAGTGGGGCAAGGACAAGGTGTACATAAAAGATTTTTATAAAGATAAAAATCTGTATACAAGAGCTCAAGATAGTGTTTTGAAAGAAGCTATAATGTTGATTAAAAAAGATTTTTTAATTGTAGAAAAGCCAAATAGAAACACCTCCATTTTAAATGTTGGTTTTAAACATAAGGATGAGATTTTTACAAAATTTTTTAATGAAGTTTTAGTTGATAAGGTTAATAGATTTTATTACAAAACCAAAACAAAAAAAACAGCTCTCAATTTAAAGGTATTACAAGTTCAAACAGACAGCGTTAAACGTCTTTTGGATATGTCTTTTTTAACGCTTGCCGAAATAGATCAAAATATTCCAAATCTAAATCCACTTATAAAAACAGCGAAAGTCCCTTATCAAAAAGCTATGGCTAATCTACAAGCCAACCAAGCTATTTATTTGGAAGTTGTAAAACAATTAGAATTGGCGAAAGTAACACACAGAAATAAAACACCTCTCATTCAAATTATTGATAAGCCTTCATTTCCTTTAGAAAATAACCGTTTAAAATTTCTAAATGTTCTTATTATAGGGATATTTGGTGGAGTTATTTTAATAGTTTTTTTATTGTCGTTACAACGTATCCTCAGTCAAGCACTGGAAGAATAATCATTTAAAACTTTGATATAAATTAAATATAAGACTATTGTTTAAAAGCATTTTTTTTAAAAATTTTTTTAATTTAATATTTAATCAAGGTATTAATATTTTAGTTGCTTTATCAGCGACCCGTATTTTATTTGAGAGACTAGGTGAAGCACAATATGGTCTCATTAATCTAGCACTTTCAGTTGTTTTGTTATCTAGTATTTCAGTCAGTTATGGCTATCATTTAAACGGACCCAGACGTATCGCTCTGTTAAAGACTGATCCAGAGAAAAAGCAAATTTTAATTACTGAAATTATCGTCACACGAATAATATTAGCCATTGGCATGGCGATATTTTTATTTTGTTTGAACTACTTTTTTAGTTTTTTTAAATCCTACTCAACTTTACTGTACTATTCGCTAATACTGTTGTTTAGTCAAGCTTTGTTTCCTATGTTTTATTATCAAGGAAATGATAAAATTGCATGGTTTTCTACAATTAATGTTTTTGCCAAAGGATCTTATTTACTATCACTACTATTGTTTATAAATACGCCAAAAGATGCGACTTATGTCAATTTTTTGTTAGGGTTTACAGCTCTTATTGTTTATATAGTTTCATGGATTCTTATTTATAAGAAAGAACAAATCAAGTGGATCTGGGTAAGTGTTCACAATATAAAAAGAAGATTTATCGAAAACTTTCAATTTTTCATATCTTCTATTGCCGGCCATCTTACTATTCACGGGGGCTTAATAATTTTAGCGAGTTTTGTCAATGATATTGTCCTAGGAAAGTTTGCATTGGCTCAAAAAATAGCCCTTTTAATGCGTATGGTTCCTGTTTTTTTTACACAAGCTATTTTACAAGAGGCTACTATTTTATTCAAAAAAAGTAAGAGTGAATTTAATATTTATATTAATCGAATTTTCGTGGTAGGATTATTAACCACTTTTGTGATGGGGCTAACAGTAATTGTTTTTTCTAAAGAGATAATATATTTATTAGCAGGTTCCTATGTTATTTATAGTGAAAATGTTTTAAAAATTATGGCTTTTATTCCATTTTTGAGTATGCTAAACTTTAATAATATGATTAAAATTTTAGTTGATGAAAATAAACATTTACTTTCTAAAGCTACTTGGATAACAGCTATCGTTATGTTGATCTTAGCTGTAATTGGCAGTTATTATTATGGAGGTTACGGACTTTCTATAGCACTTGTTCTAACAGAAGTTGTGAGTTTTATTGTATATTCTAGATTGTTGATGAAAAACACATGAAAGAGCCTAAAATAGCCATTATCATAATTAATTGGAATACTTTCCAGTTGACTTTTAATTGTCTTAAAAGTTTAGAGGCTTGTTCTTATAATAATAAATCATTTTTTCTTGTTGATAACGGCTCTATAGATGGTTCTGGTGATAAAATAGCTTTAGAATTTCCAGAAGTTAATTATATAAAAAATGAAAAAAATGAAGGTTTTACTGGGGCTAATAATTTAGCTTTGAAAGCTATTTTAGAACAAGATTTTGATTATGTTTTACTTTTAAATAACGATACGGAAGTAAAGCCAAATTTTTTATCTCTTCTTGAAGCTAAGATGAATTCTGATAATAAATTAGCAGCCACACAACCACTTATTTTAAACTTCAAAAATAAAGATACTATTTGGAATGCTGGAGGTTCTTTTAATACCTTTTTTGGCTTAACTAAAACAAGATTAAAAGGGATGATATTTAATCCACAACTTAATATTGAGACATCTACACAATGGATAACCGGCTGCTGTATTTTAGTAAAGACATCTGTTGTTAAACAAGTTGGCTTACTAGATAATCGTTTTTTTGCCTATTTCGAAGATGTAGATTGGTCTATTAGAATGACAAACTTAGGATATAAATTAGCTGTGGTGCCTGAAAGTATAATTTACCATCACACTTCTGGAAGTACAAAGAAAAATAATGCATCAAATGAAGGGAATTTGTCTCCATATGCCCATTTTTTAAATGTACGAAATCATATTTATTTAATTAAAAAACATACTTTTTTTAATACTTTAGGGTCTTGGATATATCAAATTATAAAAATATTTACCTTTTCTATTTATTTTATTTTTAGAGGTAGATTTGTCAAATTTAAAATGGTATGGCGCGGATTATTTGAGGGCATAAAAATTAAAATATAAAAACATACAATTTGGGTGTAGTAGCGATAATTTTATTGATTTTATATATTGGATTTGTTGGTTTTTTATTTAAAAAAATCTTTGAAGGAGATGCCTACTATCTTTTATTGTATATATTATTTATCCTCCCTTTTTACACAACATTTCAACTTGTTATTTTTAAGGGATTTAACTTAATATTTCTTGTTGACTTACTAAAATACAGTAAAGATTTTGTTTTTTTTACAGCTTTTTTTGTCTTTATTTTTGGCCAAAAAGAATCTTTCATTGATCGCGAGTGGCAACTTACTTTGCTAGATAAATTATTTTTGGGGTTTATGACTCTCACTCTTATATATGCTATTATTCCTTTAGGACCATCTTCTTTCTTATCAAAATTAATTTATGCAAAAAATACATTTCTAATTGGTATCGTTTATTTCTTGGGCCGTCACACCAACATAGATAAACATAGGTGGCAATTTATCGTAAAAGTCTTAATATATTTAACAATCGGGTCTTTTTTATTAGCCTTTTTGGAAAAAATATTTGGAACACATTTACAAAGTATTTTAGATTACGGAAGATTTAATTTAATGATCAATGATATTTATCCCTCCGGAAATTATGGCCTTAGTTGGACTTTTGAAAGGCAGGGTGGATTACCTCGGTTTGCAGCTTTTTTTTCAAATCCTTTGGAATTTGCTTCCTCATTATTGTTATTATTTTCTGTGTGTCTTAATTATCTATTTCATTCAAAGTTTAACAATGATCGTTTGGCTTTTCTAGGTTTATTGCTGTTTGTGATATTTTCTTTATTTTTTTCTTATTCTAGAGGTGCAATTATAGCAAGTGGAATTATAGTATTTTTCACTTTGTTTTTAGAAAAAAAATATACTTTACTACGATTTTTTTTATTTCTAGTTATTTTAACAACAATATATATATCTTTCTTTTCATCCAAAGAGTTACAATATTTTGTTTTAGACACCTTGAATTTTCAAAACACCTCAAGTTTAGGACATCTTTTGGAATGGTTAGAAGGAATAAATTCTATGTTAGAAAATCCAATGGGGATTGGTTTAGCCACCAGTGGTAACGCCAGTGGCGTAGATCAAACCTTAAAAATTAGTGGTGAAAACCAATTTTTAATATATGGTGTACAAATTGGTTTTTTAGGACTTTTAATCTATATATTATTGTTATTCAAAGGGATAAGAGATAGTTTAAAGGTATTCAAGCGCTCAGATGATCGCCATATACAATCCATTTCTTATGTTGCAGCTGCCACTAAAATTGGCTTGCTCATACCTTTGTTTACCTCAAATGCAGAACTATATCTTTTCGTGGCTTTTCTTTCTTGGTATTTAATCGGATTTATAGAAACTTATTATTTAAAAAATATTTTAAATAGAAATATCCAATGACTATCTTTACTTTGTTCGTTTAATTAATATAATGACTAAATTTTGGCTCCAAAAATCAAGGTTTTTATTGATGTCTTTTATTATCAGGCTACATTATCTGGAATAAGAACCTATACAAATGAGCTAGTTTTGGGAGCAATAAATTCACAGAATAAAAATATTGAATATCTTTTTTCCCACGATATTAATCAATGGGATCATAACCATATATTTTTAAATCCAAAAAATAGATTAATAAGATTATATTTTCACCTGTATTATTTTTTTTGGAAGCAAATTATTTTGCCTTTTAAAATGCTAAAGTATAATCCTGATGTGCTAATTTGTCCTGATTTTGTAGCGCCCTTATGGCAATTAAGAGCACTTAAATTGTGTGTTATTCATGATACTTTATTTTGGGATTATCCTAAAAATTACAACGCATTATGGCGTAAATATTATATTAAACTTATAAAGTTAGGACTACGAGGAAATTCATCAGTCATAACCACTAGTAAATATGCTAAAAGGAAATTAGAAAAATTATTTTCAAAAAAAACTCCTCCAATAACAGCTATATTTCAAAGTTTTTTAAAATCTAATGTATGCGATAAAAGCATCGAAAAATCTTTAAATTTAGAAAACACAGATTTTTTATTACATGTAGGCTCATTTGACAGACGAAAAGATTTAATCACACTTGTCAAAGCATTTAAATTGTTAAAAGAAGCTGAAATAAATAAAAATTTGAAATTAGTTTTAGTAGGACAAAAAACTCTTAATGGTAATACAAAAGTGTTAAATGAGTTGGAGAGTTATATTTTAAAAAATAATTTATCCAAAAGTATATTTATGACAGGTTATTTAACGAATGAAGAAATATGTGCTTTATATAAAAAGGCTTTCATATATGTATTTCCTTCAATTGATGAGGGATTTGGTATTCCTATCTTGGAAGCTTTCGACAATAAAATCCCAGTAGTAACTTCAAATGCAGGAGCATTGGTAGAAGTTGCAGAGGGAGCAGCTGAACATTACGATGCAGGAGATTGTACTGAATTATTTGAAACTCTTAATAAATTAATAACTTCAGAGTCCATAAGAACTAATTTAATTGAAAAAGGAACAGAAAGGTTAAAGGCCTTCTCAAGAGAAAAGTTTATTAAACATTACGAACAACTTATTTTAAATAGCGTTAAGAATTAAATGAAACAGTCAACTAAAAGAGTACTTCTGTTACACAGTTCTAACGATATGTATGGCGCCAGTAGAATTGTATTACAAGTAATAGATGTTTTAATTAAAGCTAACTATGAAGTACATGTTATTTTACCTTACAAAGGGGTTTTAAATAAGATAATTACAGAAAAGGGAGCTTCGTGTAGTATATACAATTTAGGAGTTTTTAGAAAAAAATATATGAACTTAAAAGGCTTACTCAATCGATTTGTAAAAATTAAGAAAGCCAAAAATCATATAGTAAATTATATTAATAACCACCGAATTGATTTATTGTATACCAGTACATCTGTGATAATTTCTGGAGGATTAGCAGCTAAAAAATCTGGTATTCCTTCAATTTCTCATATCCATGAAATACCAACCGGTAATAAAGTGTACGAAATATTTAGTGGTTTGTTTTTACGATATTTTTCAAAAAAAGTAATTGTGGTTTCTAATAGCGTTGCTAAACATTGGAATCCTTATTTAAAAAGAAACCAACTTATTAGAGTTTATAATGGCATTGTTTTTCCGGATAAAAAAGCAATTTATAACGCAGAAAAAAAGAATATACAAAACATAACTGTAACATCAATAGCAAGATTGATACCTTATAAAGGGCATAAATACTTTATAGATGTAGCTAAAGAGTTATTTAAAATAAATAAACAGTATCAATTTTTAATTGTCGGAGATACTTTTCCAGGCTATGAATCTTATGAAAATGAATTGAAAGTATTAGTTAGCGAAAGTGATTTAAATCATAAAATTCAATTTCTTGGATATAGAACGGATATTGAAGCTATTTTAGATAAATCTGATTTATTTTTTCACCCTTCAATATTACCGGATCCTTTGCCTACGGTACTGTTTGAAGCGATTAAAATGAAAGTCCCTGCAGTGGCTACCAAATTAGGAGGCTCGGTAGAAATTTTAGACAATGGTAACTGTGGTTTACTAGTGCCACACAATGATGCAAAAAAAGTAGCAGGTTTGATAAATGATTACTTTGAGGATGAAAAATTGAAAACAGTAAATATTGAAAAAGCTATTGAACATACTAATAAACATTTTTCGCCTACTCATTTCAATAATAATATATTAGATATTTTTAAAATCACGCTGGCTCAAACATGATTAAATTAGAAAGTAATACAGCTCCTTTAAAAATTGCCATTATTGGCTCTAGAGGGTATCCGTTTGTCTATAGTGGTTATGAAACCTTAATTAAAGAATTAAGTGAGCGTCTGGTTGTTAATAAGGGTTGTGAAGTAACTGTTTATTGCCATCGCAATTTATTTAAAGAAAAGCCAGCTCTTGTAAACGGAATAAAATTAGTGTACGTCCCTACTATAGAATCAAAATCGCTTAGTCAATTAATTCATTCTTTTTTATCTATGTGCCATGCAGTTACATCCGACGCGGATGTTATTTTTGCTGTAAATGCAGCAAATGGGCCTTTTGGTTTAATTTCAAAAATATTTAAAAAACCAACCGCTATAAACGTAGATGGTCTTGAATGGTTACGTCCTAAATGGAAGGGTATAGGCGCCAAATATTTTAAGATAGCAGCTCGGTTGTCAACAATTTTATTTGATCAAATTATAAATGATTCGGACGAGATGCGTAAGGTGTATCTAAACATGTTTAAAAAAGACTCGGTAGTTATTGCTTATGGAGCTAAAGTAACAAAATTTGAAGACCAATCTTTGATTAAACAATGGCTTATTAAACCAAAGGAATATTATTTAGTCGTTGGACGTATGATTCCAGATAATAATGCTGATGTTATTGTGAAAGGTTTTTTAGCATCAAATTCAACAAAAAAAATGGTGGTTGTTGGCGATGTCTTTTACAAAGACAATTATGCCGATGCATTAAAAGCAATTAAAGACGAAAGACTTATTTTTACAGGATATGTTAATGATCCTAAAGTTTTGGGAGCCTTATACCATCATTGCTATGTCTATGTTCACGGACATGAGTTTGGGGGAACGAATCCTACTATGATTAAAGCCATGGCCTATGGTTGTGCTATTCTGGCCTTAGATACTGTTTTTAATAAAGAAATGTTAGACAACGATTCATACGGTATTTATTTTGATAAAAACCAGGACGCTGTACGTCAACAAATTAATTATGCTGACGAGCATCCTAATAAAATTGAAAAATTTCGTCAAAATTCACACTTGGGGATTACTGATAAATACAATTGGGATTACATTACTGATCAATATTTAGATGTTTTTAGACAACTAGCTAAAAAATAAAAAAGTTATTTTTTAAAATTTAGTTTGTTTAACATGATATAACAAATTCGACTTTCAGAGGCTAATAAACCTGGTACTGGTGACAACTAAATTTAAATTTAGAGATAGTAACTTAAATGCTCTCATTGTCATGCGTTATTTTTTTCTTATTTATTTAAATAATCTAAAAAATAAAAGGAGATATAAAATTCATATAAAAAAATAAGAGATAATCTATTGTTCAGTAGAATCATCTAAAGTAGGAATTTAACTAAAAGATTCTGTAATATATTTTGTACATCAACCCTATAACGAAGTATTGTCAAAAATAGATGGTTTTGTTTTGTTTTGTTTAAAATTAAAATGATAGGTCAGGTTGAAATTTATATGAAAGTTGTTAACATCCGTCCCAGCATGATAATAGGGATCAGTAAAGTCTTCTAATTCCCATTGATAGTTTAAGCTTCTTGAATAAACTAGATTAATGCGTCCCCAAAAATTTTTTA
>ERZ1048068.1817-NODE-1817-length-15889-cov-4.145447_pt1 | contig 15889 bp, 13 predicted proteins | sample MGYA00383098_ERZ1048068 | MGnify/ENA primary metagenome ERZ1048068 (study PRJEB29581, sample SAMEA5548368) | metagenome | biome: marine; feature: coastal; material: water | depth 1 m | study: Short-term variability in the microbial, nano- and picoplankton... | reverse complement strand
CGGGCTCGAGGTAATTGTCGGTAATCATACGAACTATACGCCTGATACCGAAACCGTCGGGGTGCTCGTGCAGTATCCCGACACCACCGGCGACATCCATGACTTCGGCGCGTTCTTCGCGGCCGCCAAAGAGGTCAAAGTCCACACGATCGTAGCCACTGACCTGCTCGCACTCACCTTGCTCAAACCACCCGGCGAATTCGCGGCCGATATCGCCGTGCGATCCGCGCAACGGTTCGGCGTGCCGCTCGGATTCGGCGGACCGCACGCCGGTTTCCTCGCCACCAAGGACGCGTTCAAACGCCAAATGCCGGGCCGCCTTGTCGGCGGTTCCAAAGACCGCCATGGCAACCCTGCCATGCGTCTCGCCCTCGGCACCCGCGAGCAACACATCCGTCGCGACAAAGCCACATCCAACATTTGCACCGCCCAGGTGCTCCTCGCCGTCATGGCCTCGATGTATGCGGTTTACCACGGTCCCGATGGACTCCGTCGGATCGCCCGCCGCACGAAATTGCTCACCGAGCTGACGGCCGCAGCCCTACGAAAAATCGGCGCGACGGTGAACGCTGCGCCCGTCTTTGATACGCTCACCGTGAGCGGAATCGACGTGGAGCAAGTGCACTCCGCCACCCAGGCCCATCGATTCAACTTGCGGCGTGTGGACGAAAGTTCCGTCGGCATTTCGTTGGACGAAACCACAACGCTCGACGACCTCGCCGAACTGCTGGGGTGTTTCAGTGCCGACGCCAAATTGGATTTAAGCGGGATAGACGATTCCAATCTAGCAGAGCTACCCGTGGAGTTCTCCCGTGAATCCGGATTTCTCGCCCACCCGGTTTTTAATGCCCACCACACCGAACACGAACTGCTGCGCTACATCAAGCAACTCGAGGCCAAGGACCTTTCGCTCTGCCACTCGATGATCTCTCTCGGGTCGTGCACCATGAAACTCAACGCAGCCAGCGAGATGTTTCCGGTGTCCTGGCCGGAGATTGGCCAGCTCCACCCGTTCGCCCCCCGCGATCAAACTTCCGGTTATCAACGCATCGTCGATGACCTCGAAACCTGGCTCGCCGGGATCACCGGATTCGACGCCGTATCCCTCCAACCCAACGCCGGGTCCCAAGGCGAATACGCCGGATTACTCGCGATTCGCGCCTATCATGCCGCGCGCGGCGACCAACATCGCAACGTTTGCCTCATCCCTACCAGCGCCCACGGCACCAATCCTGCCAGCGCAGTCATGGGCGGCATGCAAGTCGTCCCCGTCGGTTGTGACGATCAGGGCAATATCGACCTCGACGACCTACGCGCCCGTATCGCCACGCACGCCGATAACCTCGGTGCGTTGATGATCACCTACCCCTCCACTCACGGCGTATTCGAATCTACGATACGAGAAATCTGTCAACTCATCCATGATGCCGGCGGACAAGTCTACATGGATGGCGCCAACATGAATGCGCAGGTCGGACTGACTTCGCCCGGCCACATTGGTGCCGACGTCTGCCACCTTAACCTCCACAAAACCTTCTGTATTCCGCACGGCGGCGGCGGCCCCGGCGTGGGCCCGATCGCGGTAGCGAAACACTTGGCGCCCTACCTCCCCGGGCACCCGGAAAGCAAAGTGGCAAATAACAAGGACCAAATATCAAGTGAGGCAGGTGGAGTCGGCTCAGTCTCGGCCGCGCCTTACGGCTCGGCGAGTATCCTCGTTATCTCTTGGATGTATATCCGCATGATGGGCGCGACCGGACTGACCGAGGCGACTCGCATCGCCATCCTCAACGCCAACTACATCGCCAAGCGTCTCGAACCTTTCTTCCCCGTGCTTTACCGCGGCAATCAAGATCTCGTTGCACACGAATGCATCATCGACCTGCGGTCATGGAAGGCTCACGGCATCGAAGTTGAAGACGTCGCCAAGCGGCTGATGGACTACGGATTCCACGCTCCGACCATGAGTTGGCCGGTCGCCGGCACGTTTATGATCGAGCCGACCGAAAGCGAACCACTCGCCGAGCTCGATCGCTTCTGTGACGCGTTGATCGCGATCCACGGCGAGATGCAGGCCGTGGTGCACGGCGAGTCCGATGCGGGTAACAATCCCTTGGTCAATGCGCCGCACACCGCACAGGCGATTGGAGCGACGGACTGGAGCCACCCTTACTCCCGCGAGCTGGCCGCCTTCCCGAGCGACTGGACGCGCCAGACCAAGTTTTGGCCGGCAGTCGGCCGTGTGGACAATGTCTATGGCGATCGGAACCTCGTGTGTTCCTGCGTTGGAATGGAAGCGTTCGCCGACGAGGCTTAAGCGCGCGACCGATTCACCGCGATGGCGATCGCTACCACTCCCTAGGCCAATAAGAAACCGCCTAGCGGGACCAACAAGACGCTCAGTCCGGGGTCGCCGTCGTGGATGACAATCCCTCCGAGGAGGAAGCCGTGCAGTGCCTCTAACAGCAGGCCCAAACTCAGCGATACCGCTACGGCCCACCAACCAAACCGTAAGGATCGAAAAGCGACGGCGTCAGATTCAGCCGGTTCAGATGATGGGAATTTACTCATGGGGCTCCTCCAAACAATCGCTCTGCGGCCCGCGGGCCAAGCGGTTTGTTAGACGGTCGCCCGAGTCGCTCCCGTGCTAATACCGCCGTCCACGAGCAAAGTCTGCCCGGTCACGTATTCGCTCGAAGGCGATGCCAGAAAAACGACGGCACCATCGAGATCGCGCGGTTGCCCCGGACGCTTGAGTGGAATCCGATCACACAGGTAGCGCACCCACTCTTCATTGTCGTAGAGCACTTTGTTTTGCGCGGTCTTGAACCATCCTGGGGCGAGACAATTCACGGTGATGCCGTGCGAGCCCCAATCGTCGGCCAAACTCATGGTGAGCTGCTTCACTCCACCGCGACTCGCGCAGTAGGGACCGAGCCCCGCGTAACCCGCGACGCTGGTGACCGAGCCGATGTTGATGATGCGACCATAGCTGCGCCCTACCATGTGTTTCGCCACCGCTTGGGCCACGAAGAAGGTGCCGCGCAAATTGGTATCGAGGACGAGATTCCAATCTTCCCAAGTCACTTCGAGTGCGGGTTTGCGCACGTTGCAGCCTGCGTTGTTTACGAGGATATCGAGCCGGCCGTAGTGGGCCTGGGCGGCATCCGCCATGGCTGTGATGCTCTCCGCCGAATGCACGTCCAATGCAAGCGGCAGCGCTTTGCGACCGAGTCCTTCAATTTCTTTCTGAAACTCGACCAAGTCCTCCGCCTTACGGGCGGTGATCACTAGATCCGCTCCGGCCTTGGCCAGCGCGCGTCCGAAATATTGCCCGAGTCCGCGGCTTGCACCGGTCACGATGGCCGCCTGGCCGCTTAGGTCGAAAAGTTCACTCATGATGATACCTCCTGAGGTTGCAGGATAACTTTGTTCAGTCCGGCCTCGCGGTGGTGCAGACGCTCAAACATTTCCGGGCCACGCTCAAGCGGCACGATCTCGCTGATGGCATCACTCACATCGATCCATCCGCGTTCCAGAAACTCGAGACAAGCCGGATACTCTCCGGCGGATGCACAGGTGCCTTGGATGCGCAGCTCACGGGTAACCACTTCTTGAATCGGGAAACTGATATTCGGCGCAATGTTGCCGATCACGGTCATCGCCCCGCCCTTGCGCAGACATGCCACTCCCGCCCGAATTGTCGGCTCGGCACCGACCGCTTCGATCACGATGTCGGCGCCCATGCCTCCGGTGAGTTCCTTCACGCGGGCAACCAGATCTTCTTTGCCCGAGTTCACCGCATGATCGGCGCCGTGCTTGGTGGCGACCGCCAAACGGGAGTCTTCCAGGTCGGCCACGATCAACGTGCCGCATCCGACCCGGCGCACAGTTTGCACCACCATTTGGCCGATGATGCCGGCGCCGACTACGACCACCGACGCACCCAACGGTATGTCCGTCTGGCTCACCGCGTGAAACGCGATCGAAAGCGGTTCGACCATACAGGCCTTGGCAAAATCAAGCGATGGGCCGAAGCGATAAAGCACCCGCGTCGGCACGACCAAAAATTCGGCAAACGCACCAGGCCGATTGTAGTCGTCGCAAGAAACGCCGATCACGTTGCGGTCTTCGCAGAGATTGACCTTTCCCGCCTGGCAAAAACTGCACTCCCCACAATAGACGGTGGAATCGAAGGTCACGCGATCGCCGACGACATAGTCCGCGACACCTTCGCCCAACGCCGCAACTTCACCGGACGCTTCGTGTCCCATGATCACAGTTGGCTGACGGCGACCCGTGCTGCCATCCACACCATGCACATCGCTGCCACAGATGCCACAAGCCATGACCTTGATGAGCACTTCACCAGGACCGGGCTCGGGCTGGGCGACATCTTGAATTTCGAATTGAGAAGGTCCGGTTAGAACGAGGGCTTTCATAGGGCGGGTTGGATCTGAAGGGGAAAAGAGACTGGTGAGCAACGGTGCGGCAGGACAAGCATTCGCCCCATTATCGACAAACCATCGTTCGATCAAAATCTCCAATGCCACAGAATCTTGCGCGAGGTTAATCAGTTCATCGGAAACGAGGGATAGCTCTTTGCTCCAACCGGCATGCCTCCGGTCGATAACGTGTTGGCTGCCAAAAACGAAAAACGCGGACCGGCTTTCGCCGGTCCGCGTACTACACTGATCAACCTGAACAATCGTCCATGAAAAGAGTTACATCGGCGGCAAAATCACTGTGTCGATGATGTGGATCACGCCGTTGGTGCTCTGCCAATCGACACCAAACACATTGGCAGCGTTGATCTTCACTCCGCCTTCGGTGGCCAACGTGGCGGAATCGCCATTAGCCATCGTGGCATTGCCAGCCGTCACAGCTGAAGACTCGACCTTAGCGCCACTGACTACGTGGTAGAGCAAGATATCGGTGAGGGTCGGCATATCGTTGAGGAGACCCTCGACCGTACCGGCGGGAAGTTTGGCAAACGCCGCATCAGTTGGCGCGAAGAGGGTGAAAGGGCCGGCGCTGTTAAGCGTATCGACTAAGCCGGCGGCGGTGACCGCTGCCACTAGCGTCGTGAAATTACCTTGGGCGACGAGATTCTCGACGATGGTTTGATCGCCGGGAGCCGTTCCCGGGAGGATGGCCGTGTCGATGGCGTGGATGATACCGTTGGTGCCCATCCAATCGACTTCGACGATGTTGGCGCTATCGATCTTGGCTCCACCCTCGACGGACAGGCTGGCAACTCCGCCATTAGCCATGACTACGGGATTTTTGGAGACATCTGCCGCCATCACCTCCTTACCCCATACCACGTGGTAGAGCAGGATGTTGGTGAGCGTTGGAATATCGTTTAGGAGACCGTCGACGGTGCCCGCAGGAAGTTTAGCAAATGCTTCGTCGGTCGGCGCAAACAAGGTGTAAGGACCAGGGCCGAGCAACGTGTCGAGCAGACCCGCCGCTTGCACAGCAGCCACGAGGGTCGTGAACGAACCCGCATCGATCAAATTCTGTGGGACTGACTTTTCTTCAATGAAGTAAGCTTCAGCCAAACCGACACCGGTGTGGTCGCTGCTCAAATGGACCGTGTAGGTGCCCGGAATGAGGTTGGCGATCATCGCGCTCTCGGCAGAGGCCGAAGGAGCCAAGCCCGAAGCGGCGAGCGCGTAGGATTGCCCACCGGTGGCCCAGTCGTCGTTAGAGCCCATCAAGGTCGGTCCCTTGAACACGGTGATGGCCGGGTTTCCGGTCGCGTTGGCTACACCATATTCGGTGAGTGACGGTCCGATACCGCGGAAGAGCACCGACACGTAGTCCGTGGCGGGGCCTTCAACCGAGACGCCGGTGATCATGGTTTCGTCTCCGGCGCCGACGACACCGCGAGTGGAGAGATTGCGAACTTCGACGTCATCGTGGAGATGACCAGCAGCGAAGAGCGGGGAAGCCGCGAGGATCGTGGCAGTAGCGAGGGAAGTTAGGTTTTTCATTTTCATAGGGTGTTATCCGACCGAAGCAGGGCTGGTGGATGTCTAACTAGTGTCTAATTTATTTCATCGTGCAATCCTTTGACTCATTTTTGTCTCATTTTTTTAGTAAGTTTTAACTTGATCTATTTTAATGGTTTAAAAGTTTATGGCGTTTATTCGCTATAACAACTTTCACTTTGTCGAACATTTGTTACAATTTCGAATCATGCCAGAAGTTCGCTATTCCATCAAAATCGCCTCCGAGCGCAGCGGGGTATCCTCGCACCTCATGCGGATGTGGGAAAAGCGCTACGGAGCGCTGTCCCCCGATCGCACCGAAACCAATCGTCGGCTCTACTCGGACGAGCACGTCGAGCGACTCAGTATGCTCCACTCCTGCACTCAAGCGGGCCACCGTATCGGCAACGTCGCTACGCTACCTACCGAGACTCTGCGGCAGCTCTCACAAGAATCCAACGCGGAGCCCGAACGGCCCACCATGGCTGATCCAGAGGCGCTTTCCGCGGCCGCTCAAACGCTTCCGGCCGAGGTGGTCGGCGCATTCAAGGCGATTGAGAATATGGACGTCGACGCGCTGCAACGCTCGCTGGACAAAGCCTCCCTCGAATTCGGCCACCAAGGGATGCTCTCAAAACTCATCGTGCCGCTGATGCAGAACATCGGGCGCTTGTGGTGTGAAGGAGAACTGACCGGCGCTTACGAACATTTCGCGTCTTCCGCGCTGCGCACCTACCTGCTCGGACAAGTTCAATCCTATTCTGCTAGTCGTAGCTCTCCCGCTATCATCACAGTCACACCCGCCGGACAACTCCACGAATTTGGCGCCGTGATCACGGCGGCAGCAGCATCTTCTGCGGGCTGGCACGTGATCCATCTAGGATCGAGCCTCCCTGCCGCCGAAATCGCCGGCGCCGCCATCCGAGCAGAAGTTCGCCTCATAGCCCTCAGTCTAGTGCACCCGCCAGACGACGCTGATCTCCCCGCGCAATTACGCATGCTTCGGCGGCTCCTCCCTTCCCGCATCGGGATCGTAGCCGGAGGTCGCGCCTGCGAAAGCTACCGCCAGACCCTCGCCGAAATTCAGGCCGAGGTCGTCGCGGACATCGATCAGTTCTACGAAATCCTCGGCGCGAACCGGCGCCGACGATTGGCCGACGAAATCGGCCGGCAGGAGGCAAACCTCGGTTCTGCCGGCGGCTAGATTCCGCAAACCGATGACCGTTTTCTTTTAACCTCCGGAAACCCTCTATGCGCAAGGCGAAGCCCGCCTCACTACCGACAACATCTCCTCAATTTTAAGCCCTTTCGTCTAGCTCAATCTCGGCACATTGCCCTGCTCTTCAAACCTCTTTCCCAACATAAAAAACGTGATCAAACTTCTCCTCAGCCTGACCAGCCTTGCGGCCCTCTCGCTGTCAGCCCAAATGGCCCCCCCAATTCCCGAAGGTAAAACCATCTTCGCGGGCGAGATCCTCGGAGTCTTACAAATCTCCGCCGATATGGATGCCGGTGGAGACATGAGCATCCATCGGTTGGGCTTTAAATTTGGAGCCGTCCGCGGTCTCGAAGGCGGCAGTTCAATCGGTGGTGGTCTGAGCTACACCATGTTGGGTTACCGTTTCGAAGGCATGCCTGCGCTGGGTGGATTCAATCCTTGGGAGGACATCGACCAGTTGCAGGTCAGCCTGCAGTATCGCTACGCCATCGATCAAGAGTCCTCGATTTTCCTGATGCCGAGTCTGACGTCTTCCGGGGAATCGGGAGCGTCTCTCAGTGACGGCCTCGAGTTCGGTGCCATCTTTGGCTACACCAAGACCTTCAGTCGTGAACTCACCCTCGGCATCGGCGGCGGGACATTCCATGGGTTGGAAGACACGAGTGGTTTCCCGGTCATCTTCGTCTACTGGCAGATGGCCGAAAACTGGAGGCTGTCGAATCCGTTCCGGCCCGGGCCCAGCGGTCCGGCAGGACTTGAATTCGTTTTCACCGGCATCCCAGGTTGGGACGTTGGTTTCGGCGGGGGCTATCGCGTGGACCGGTTCGCGTTGAATGACGTCGGCGCAGCGCCCGATGGTTTTGGACAAAATGAAGGTGCCGCGGTATTCCTGCGAATCTCCCGTGAATTTAATACCGGCGGCAGTTTGGATTTTCACGTGGGCACCGTCGTGGGGGGTGAACTGGAGCTCGAGGATTCTGACGGTCGGTTGCTCGCCGGCACCGACTACGATCCCTCGCTGCTCTTCGCGATGGCTTTCACCCAACGCTGGTAAATTACCGGATATCTTAATAAAATGACAAAGACAACAAGTGTGCTGATTACTGGCGCGAGTGGAGGAATCGGTCGCGCCTTGTGCACTCTCGTGAAGGGAGAGGGCCATCGGATAGTCGTGGCGGGTAGAGATGCCGACCGTTTAACCGATCTCGGAGCTGACGTGGTGGTTCAAGCAGACTGCACGACTGCAGCAGGCGCACAAACGATGCTCGCTGAGGCAACCGCCGAATTGGGCGAAGTGCCGCACCAACTCGCTCATTGTGTCGGCAACACGTTCCTCGCGCCTCTCCACCGCACGCGAAGCGATGCTTGGTCAGATGTACTACGCGTAAACTTGGACAGTGCTTTTCACACGTTAAATGCCTGGATTCCAGGCAGGCAAAAATCGGAAAACGGCGGCAGTGCCGTTTTCCTGAGTTCAGTTGTGTCTCGAATCGGCGTAGCGAACCACGAAGCTATTGCTGCAGCTAAAGGTGGGCTCGAGGCACTCGTGCGAAGCGCAGCAGCAACCTACGCTAGCCAAGGCATTCGTCTCAACGTGGTGGCACCCGGACTGACCGACACTCCCTTGACCGCACCGATGTTGAAATCCGACGCTTTCCGCGAAGCCGCCACCCGCCAATATCCTTTAAGTGGCCTGCAGGCCGCTACCGATGTCGCTGCCGCCATGGCATGGTTGTTAGGCGACTGCGCCCAGCGGATCACCGGACAAATAATTCCCGTCGATGGTGGTTTCACCGCCGTGCGACCTCTCGTGCGATGACGATTAAACCGATGATCTCAAATTCCTCAATGGCCACCGTTCTGCTCTGCATCGGAATGGCGGCAACTCCTTCCATGGCTGCCGACTCCGCCTTCCCCGCCACCGCTCCCAAAACCAACGAGATCAAAACACTCCCTCCCGGCATGCTCCTGAAATCGACCGCACCCGGCAACTATTTCGACAATGGCGGTAAACTTTTTAGGCCGCTATTTCGTTACATTTCCAGCAACGACATCGCCATGACGACACCCGTCGAAGCCGTGATCGAAGAGTCAGCCATGATCTTCTGGGTAGCGCCAAGCGAGGTCGAAAAAGTCCGCGGAAGCACTACGAATGTGGAAGTGTTAGAGATCCCCGAACGCACCGTAGCGTCTCGTGGAACCAAAGGCAGCTACAGCCAAACAAACTTCCATGAAACCCGGCAGGCGCTCGAAGCCTGGCTAGCCAAACAAACCGAATGGCGCGCCAACGGAGAACCCTACGGCGTATATTGGAACGGCCCCTTCACGCCTTGGTTTATGAAAACCGCCGAAGTCCACATCCCCGTGGAACGAGTTCCCACGGAAATCGATCCTGCCGCCCACCAATGGAACCACCGCGTGGTTTTGCTCAACGCCCCCGACGCCTCTCACACCGTTTATCGAGAGCAACTCGCTCTCTTCGCTGATCAAAAATCGGCGATGGACGAGCGTGATATCGTCGTCCTCTCCCAGTTCGATTCACCTGATTTCCAAGCCGTGCTCATCGGCAAAGACGGCGGACGCAAACGCGAACAAGCGGAGCCGATGTACCCAGACGATTTATTCGCTCTCATCGACAGCATGCCCATGCGGCAGGCCAAGATGCGATCACGCCCGCAGAAATAATTCTGCCTGCAGTCACAACCGCTCACCGATAGCGGCTTCGACGTCGGAACGCCGCACCGGCTTTACGAGAGAGTTGTTCATGCCCACCTCTCCGGATCGGCGCACTGTGTCCGGCCATACATTCGCACTCAGTCCGATAATCCAGGGATGTTGGGCTGTCGTCGTCATCAGTCGCCGAATCTCCGTCGTCGCCGTCATACTGTCCATGACCGGCATCTCCACATCCATGAAAATAATGTCGGACAAACTTCTCCTGGCTGCGGCCAAAGCTTGAGCGCCATCGAACGCATACTCCACGCGTTCGTATCCCGACACCCGTAGAATCGAGCCCAGCACTTTGCGGTTAATCGGGTTATCATCGACGATCAAGATAGCAGGATTATCAGCCGGATTCTTTGCTGCGGCCGCCGGACTTTCATTCGCCTCCGACAATGCCACGATCGGTGATTCTGCCCACGGCGCATCAATGTGGAAGGCAAAACAAGATCCTTGGTTAGGCTCACTCGTGACACTGATATCGCCACCCATGGCCTCACTGAGACGTTTACAAATAGCGAGTCCCAGCCCCGTGCCCCTGAAGTTACGCGTCGTGGAAGAATCGGCTTGGCTGAACGGTTTGAACAACCGATCCATGCTCTATTCTGGGATACCGATACCCGTATCAATCACCTTAAAGTGCAATTCGCTACCAGGCCCATAACTCATCTCCAAGGTGACTGTTCCCTCCGCGGTGAACTTGATGGCATTACCCATCAGGTTGATTGAAATCTGCCTCAAACGCGCCCGGTCTATATGCACCTCGGCAGGAATGTCGTTCAAAATGCTCACCTCAAGCATTACGTCTTTTTCGTCTGCCCGGGACGTCATCAAAGCGGCTACTTCATGGGCGAGCATCTTAGCATCGACTGCCTCCAACGATAGTTCCATCCGCCCAGCTTCGATTTTGGAAATATCCAACATGTCATTGATGATCTCCAACAGACCTTCGTCGGACGTCTCGATCATCTTGACGAACTGTTCCTGCTCTTCCGTGAGTTCGGAGGTGCGCAACAAGCTCGTAAATCCGATCACGCTATTCATCGGCGTGCGGATCTCGTGACTCATTACCGCCAGAAAATAACTCTTCGCCTTGTCCGCACTTTCCGCACGCAGCTTGGCCGCCCTCAGTTCCGATTCGGTGTTTTTGAGATCCGTGACCTCCATCGCCGACACGATGACTTCGATCACCTTGCCGTCTTCAAGCCGGGGATGAAACACCGCTAGGAATTTCACTCCTCGGCGCTTACTACCGCCTTCAAGTGTGCGGATTTTCCCCGCCCATGCCGCGTTATAAAGCCGCGTCATGCGACGCAGCACGGGCCCCCGGAGAATCTTATCCAGCCGATTTCCTTCGACCCGTTCCGGTCGGAAGCCCATGTTCTGGGAGAGCTGACCACGACACAGCGTGTGAATGTAGCCACCATCCTCTTCCATACGGAAACACAGCAACAACCCCTTCTGCAAATCGAGGGTCTGCGCGTAGTAGCGGGTGAGTTGATTCAGCTTATTTTCGACGTCCCGCTCAATCCGCACATTGGCTTCCCTCAGCTCTTCTGAAACCACCTCCAACTCGCGCTCCACCGATTCCCATTACTCGTCCGCCTGGGAAAAGGCGTCGTTAACGGAGGCAATAAAATCCTGCAACGCGGGTTCCGCCACATCCACTCCCGACAGCTTCGTTCGAAGCTGCTTCGCTAAGAGAGGATGAATCTTTTCCTCACTCACAACGGTCGTTCTATGAAAGTTGTCAAAGTCCTGGGTTTATGGCGGAGCCCACTCCCCTTCAGCGCACCACCGATTCCCCCCCCCCCACTCACTATTTCCCGATTGGAGTTGGTGGGGTTTTATCGAGATCTAAAGCAGTGATTTACGCGACGGCAGAAGCAGATTTGCGTCCAAGCCCATGGCTTCTTTAAGCCAACTCCAAGCCTTATTCAAACCAATCGGTTCGACTCCACCTTTAAGACCATACATACTGGCTAGCTCCGCTTCATGGGTGCGATAGCGCGGCGGCAAGACCAAGATTTCCTCTTCGCCGTCCGTTACGATGGAAAAAAATGCTCCGCGACCTACGGCCAATCCACTGCCATCCGGAAACGGCACGGTCTTTTCCGCCATGACCAACCACGATTTGTAGACGAAGGTGTTTTTCCCTCCCTCACCATGCACGAGTTGGCCGTAAGTGCGTTGGGGCACACCCGGCAATCCGACACCCGCAAACACCGAAGTCCGATGCATGCCGACGGAAAACCGGCGATTGCGACGCGTGAAAAAATCCCAACAGAAGATCCAGCTGAAGACCGTGAGACGGAAGGACCAACCTGCGATCAGCGCCGATATCACGATGACAACCAGGGAAAGAATCGCGCCGATCCAAGGATCGATTGTGGCCGACAACGTGACGAGTCCGAACAACGCGGTCTTGGCGGCTTTGAGTCCCGCATCAATTGCGCCCCAAGGACTGAGGAGGATCAATCCATTGATCGCATGAGACGCCATCCAAACGATCGCGTAGATCGCGACGCCAAACGGAACCGTCAAGATATTGAGCAACCAGGACCAGTCGATCGCCGCCAAGTGAATGGTCGCAAGACTTCCGGTGGAAATCACTTCGGGGTTGAGCGCCATACCTTCGCCTCCACCCAGAATTGTCTTGGAGAGGACGGACATCGAGAACGGCACGACCGCGCCCGCCGCGACCAAACCCGTAACCTTGTTTTCCAACGTATCGATCACATCGAGAGGCTTCTTCCAACCAGGAGGCAGCGCCGCACCCGCGGTATCCTTGGCTGCCGCCGCGCCTACGAGTCCGAGCGCTGGCAGCCAGAAACTGATCTGCGCGAACCACGGCAAATTCGCCCGGTCTTCCTCCGCGGTGGAGAAATAAGTGTAGGCACCATAGGCTCCCGTTCCGAGCAAAGGAGAGATAGCGATGCCGGTGACCCCGGCCACCGCCGAGACTACCGGTCCCGCCGGAGAACGGTCCCGGCCCGAGGAGCCTGCCGACCCGTCAGCACCCCACAGGGGCAAAGTCACTACCGATAAAACAAATGCGAAAGCAAAGATGGGGCTCAGTCGTCTCATGATGAAATACCTAAACAGCGGACTAATACAAACGACCTGCAACGGGAAAATCCACCCACAATTCGGGGAATTACACATAGGTGAGACCAAGTTGCCGGCACCACTCGAACTGGCCGCCGAGGTTGCCGTGGGTATCCGCCCACGTGCAGGCCGGCACTTCGAGTGCGTCCGCTGCCACCGCCGCGGCAAACGCATCGGCTTCGTAGGCGTAGACTCCGCGGTCCGCCTCTATCGTCACAATCTCCGGATCCGATTCGTCGCCACGATGGAGGTGCAGCTCGGTCGGCCGCTCATCGCGCCCCCCGTTATACGCCCCCGAATCGCGCCTCACGTTATAGGGTGAGGGCACCAATATCCACCCCTTCGACCCGTAGATGCGCACCATATTTTGCTGATGAGACAACGTCCCACAAGCGATCTCGGCCGTGATACCGCCACCAAACTGAAGCACCGCCGTCGCATGCGTATCGACACCCGTATCCGGATGGAGCACGCCCACCCCCGCCATGGTATCTGGATTGGCAAATCCTACGCCTCGCGCCGCTCCCACCAAAAGCCGTGCATAGGAAAGTGGGTAACCTCCGACATCCAAAATCCCGCCGCCGCCCAAGGCCTTGTTCCACAAACGCCCCTGCGGATCAAACGGCGCCGCAAAGCTAAACGCAGCCTGGATGTGCAGCAGCTCGCCGATCAATCCGTCGCGCACCATCCCCACCACGCGATCGGTCTGCGGGTGGCAACGATACATCCACGCCTCCATGAGGGTGCGGTTGTTCTCCCGCGCGGCCGCCTGCATCATTTCGAGCTCGGCCAAGCTCATCGCAATCGGCTTCTCGCACAACACGTGTTTACCCGCCTGCAACGCCTCGACCACATTGGCGCAATGCATCGGGTGCGGCGAAGCCACGTAGACTGCGTCGACTTTTGCATCCGCCAACAGGTCGGTGATCGTGCCATGCGTGTGCGCGGCGGTAATCTCATGCTCCGCCGCGAAACGCTCCGCCGACTCGATCGAGCGGCTTCCCACCGCCACCAATTTCCCGTGGTGCGAGGTGGCCAAATTCCGGGCAAACACCCCCGCAATCCGCCCGGTCGACAATATCCCCCAACGCAACGGGGTGAGTTCGGACGATGGTGTGGGTGTGGGCGTGGTAGACATGACCTGAGATCCCAACGCAAACGCGCCCCCGAGTAAATCCACCTCTCACCGCCTCCCACCGCCCAATTCAACTATCAGCGAACTCAGGCTCGAAAAACGCGCGATCCTACCCATGCTGCCGAGTTCACCCCCTGTCGAATCGACCGATCCGCCTCTCCCTTTGCCCATGAACAACGCCCCGACCACTCGCCTCTGCACCATGATGTTTCTCCAGTTCTTCGTATGGGGAAGCTGGTTTACCTCCATCGCCGTTTACATGACTGCTCACGGCATGGCGAGTCTGACCCACTGGCCCTACACGGTGAATCCGGCCGCCGCGATCATCGCGCCGTTCGCTCTCGGTTTTGTCGCCGACCGGTTCTTCTCGACCGAAAAAGTTCTCGCGACCCTCCATCTCCTCGGCGGCGGCGTGATGCTCTTTGTCCCGCAACTGACCGGCAATCCCACCGTCTTCATCCTCGCGTTGCTGCTCTACAACCTCTGCTACATGCCGACCCTCGGGCTGTCCAACGCCCTCGCTTTCCACCACATTACCGACCAGGAGAAGCAATTTCCCCGTATCCGTGTGTTCGGCACCCTGGGTTGGATCGTCGCCGGCCTGTTTGTATCGTTCGTGCTCGGTCGCGCCATGGGCACCACAGCCGAGGCCACGTCGGCTCCGCTCTACACAACTGCGATCGCCTCCATCCTGCTCGGTATCTTCTGCTTTTCCCTGCCCAACACACCCCCATCCGGCCGCGGCAAAAAAATCTCCATCACCGCCATCCTCGGCATCGATGCACTGCGCGCATTGGCCAGTCGATCCTTCTTCGTCTTCCTCGCCTGCTCGTTCCTGATCTGTATCCCTCTCGCGGCCTACTATAATTTCACGCAGCTCTATCTCGGTGCGACCGGCTTCACGTCCATTGCCGGCACCCAGACCCTCGGCCAGATGTCCGAAGTGGGATTCATGCTCCTGATGCCACTGCTCTTCGCCCGACTCGGGGTGAAGTGGATGCTCGTCATCGGCATGGCTGCCTGGGCCGTGCGTTACGGACTATTCGCCCTCGGCGCCCCTGACCAAGTGACCTGGATGGTGCTCGGCGGTATCGCGCTACACGGCATCTGCTACGACTTCTTTTTTGTCACCGGCCAAATCTACGTCGACCAACGCGCCAACGACGAAATCCGCGGCCAGGCCCAAGGCATGCTCGTCCTCGTCACCAACGGCGCCGGCATGTTGATCGGGGCGCAAGCCGCGGGGATGGTCTTCAACCACTTCCTGCAAGACGCTGACGCCCTCACACTCGCGCAATGGCAATCCTTCTGGTGGCTGCCCGCCGCCTTCGCCGTAGTCGTGATGATCGTGTTCGCGACGCTGTTCCGCCAAGACAAACCGCCCGCTAAAGCCGCGGCGTAAGCCCATCCACGAGCGATTTCCGGCTGGCCAACCAGCCGGGGATCACCCCCACCAACGTCCCTGCTCCCGAGATCATCGCGAGCAGTCCCCACTCGTTGGCCGTGGGCCACGCCAACGCCAAATGCAGGCCATAGCGCGCTTCCAAGACAGGTCCGCCCAAGACCATCGCAACACTCAGCAAAACCATACCGAGCAGCACGCCTAGGGTCGATACCCAAAACGATTCGCCCACCAGCAGTAGCATGAGGTGACGCGGGCGCGCACCGACCGAACGCAAAATCGCCATCTCGCGGCGACGTTGATCCAGC
>ERZ1048068.1813-NODE-1813-length-15894-cov-11.011806_pt1 | contig 15894 bp, 16 predicted proteins | sample MGYA00383098_ERZ1048068 | MGnify/ENA primary metagenome ERZ1048068 (study PRJEB29581, sample SAMEA5548368) | metagenome | biome: marine; feature: coastal; material: water | depth 1 m | study: Short-term variability in the microbial, nano- and picoplankton... | reverse complement strand
ATGGTGCGGAAGGAGAGACTCGAACTCTCACGCCTTGCGGCACTGGAACCTAAATCCAGCGCGTCTACCAATTTCGCCACTCCCGCAGAAAACTTGTTGGAAGAGCGCCAAAACCCAGCGATTCCAAGGGCGCGGATACTCGCACAGGCACTCATTCGTTGCAATATCGGTGTCGAAGTGAGCCACGATCAAAAGTACCGGGAGCGCGTCAGAAATCGCCATAGGTAAACATTTTAATGTTATATATCAACTACTTATATAGGGATTCTAAGATAGGACTTTATTTTTTATTGGGAATTGATGAGCATTATTATCAGAGATATTTTTATCGCACATCGATCTAAAAACATCGTGTTTGATGCTAGACAGCCCCCCCGCATAGTGGGGCATACTGAAGAGGTCGTCGGGTATTTAGCGCTGCCCACCGATACGACAAAGCTCACATGCTTTGTTACAGATAGAGCCTGAGCAGGATGCCAAGGTGATAAGACTCCTAAACATGCAGTAGATGGGCCCCGAAGGGGCCTTTTTTTTAGGCATCTGAAAATTCAGCTCGACCCATCTGACGCTCCCACCTAGCTCAGTGAAAGACCGGATAAAGCAATCGACATCATCACATTGTGTGAGTTTGACGCTCAGAGTTGAGGGCCCCGCCCAAATGCAACTCAATTTTGGCATTTGCGGTCGCATCCTGTTCGGAAAATTGAACGCCTACACCCGCCTGCCGATTACCTTGGGCTCCTACCGGCGTAATCCACACTACCCGCCCCGCGATGGGTATTTTTTCTGGCTCATCCATTAAGGTAAGCAACATGAAGACTTCGTCACCGATACTGTACCGCTTATTGGTGGGAACAAAGATGCCTCCATTGTCGAGAAACGGCATATAGGCGGCATAGAGCACGGCCTTATCCTTAATGGTCAGAGACAAAATGCCTTGGCGGTTACTGTCACTCATGGCTCACACTCCCAAAATTCTTCGTACAGTTTACCTTTTGCGCACCCAACATTCATTCTGTCTCATAACTCAGTCGTTAGCAGCCTGCCCAATTCTGGCAACATCACATCACGACCAAAGTTAACGCCCTTTCTACTAGCAATAAGCCAGTCTAAAATTTGGTCGCGACGGTGAAAATTGCTTCGGGAGTACGCAGCGCCCGCAGCGCTATACAGGCGTTGCTCAACGCTGTGCAGCGCGGCCTCCAAAATCACATCAAGATCATGACCTCCCAGTGCAACTAACACCTCCTGGTTAGCTATCGTCTTATCGAGCAGCCCACCCAAGGCGTTAGTTAGTGCCTCTATCGACGGTAAATCGTCACCCTGAATAAGCCGCTCAGCAGTTAAGGGTTGTGCTCGGGAAAGCGAATAAGCCTGCTCAGCTGTCTGTGCAGAACATGATGTATTTTCAACCAGCCACGCCAGCGCGGCAGGCTTTGTCGGGTGCGGTAAGTTAAATCGCTGACACCTAGACCTTATGGTCGCCGGTAACTCGCCAGCGCGGTGACTGACCAAAATCAACAACGCCCTCCCCGGCGGCTCCTCGAGGGTTTTCAAAAGCGCATTTGCGGCGGCGGTTGTCATCGCCTCTGCAGGCTCCACTACCAATATCTTGTGAGATCCATAACCAGGCGTTTGCTGCATAAATGAGACCGAAGCGCGAATAGCATCAACTCCGATGGCGCGTTTTCCCTCTTCAGGTCTAATCCAACGAAAATCGCCGTGCGCCCCTCCACCAACCAGCTGACAGGCTTCACAGCTGCCACAGGGCTCTGCATCTGAGGCTTTGCATAGCACTCCCGCTGCAAATGATGCGGCCAGCCGGGATTTCCCCAATCCCTTCGAGCCTGTCAGTAATATTGCGTGAGGGAGCTTTTCCTGACGCTCTAGGGACGACAAACGCTCAAAAACGTCCTGCTGCCAGGGGAGTTCCGTATTCAGCCAAGGCGTCAATAATTCAGGAGGTCGCACCGGCAATCCACTCATTCAATAAGGCATCTAATTGTCGCTGCACGTTCTCTAAATCTGCTCCCGCATTAATAACTCGCCAACGATCAGGCTCACGCTCAACCTGACTTAAATACCCTGCCCGCACAGCCTCAAAAAACGGCGCAGCCTCGCGCTCAAATCGATCTAATTCGCCCCTTGCTCGAGCACGCTGCAGACCGATCTCAGGGTCTACATCGAGTAAAATCGTGAGATCAGGCTTAGTCGTCGGATGAACAATCTCGGCTAATTGCGCTATGACCTCAAGTGATATGCCCCGGCCAAAGCCTTGATAGGCGAAACTAGCGTCCGTAAAACGATCACATAACACCCATTCCCCACGCTCCAAAGCAGGGGCAATAACAGTACTGACGTGCTGTGCCCGGGCGGCAAAAACCATGAGCAGCTCGGCCATTGCTGTGGGTGCTAGCCCGTCTTTCTGGAGCAGTAATGCCCGCAGCTGCTCACCCAAAGGCGTGCCACCAGGCTCCCTAGTAACCAGCAACGGAATGTTAAGTGCTTGCAACCGCGTTTCAATGAGGCGCAGCTGAGTGGTTTTGCCGACGCCTTCGCCGCCTTCAACGGTAATAAATTTAGGCGTGTTATTCACAACTTTCATTTATCACCGCCTTGAGGTGTCGAACGATAATCCGCCTTCGGGGATAGCTGATAGCGCTTAACGTTGGCATTGTGCTCTTCGAGAGTTTCAGAGAAGACATGATACCCGTCACCCCGTGCCACAAAATAGAGGGCCGCGCCAGGCGCCGGCTGAACAGCAGCCTCCAAGGCCGCAACCCCAGGCAGAGCAATTGGCGTTGGAGGCAAGCCTTTAATCCGGTAGGTGTTCCAGGGGTTAGCCACATCTTTAAGGTGTCGCCGGGTCAAGTTACCATCAAATTCGGTCCCAAGCCCGTAAATAACCGTGGGGTCAGTTTGTAGGCGCATACCGGCCTTTAATCTTCGCGCAAACACTCCGGCAATGGTAGCTCGCTCTTGAGCAACAGAGGTTTCACGCTCAACGATCGACGCCAGAATTAAGGCATCATAGGGTGCTAGTAGCGGCGTATCCACCGAGCGCTCATCCCAAGCCTGCATGAGCGCACGCTCCATGAGCTTGTGGGCACGCTGCAATATGTCAAAGTCTGAATCTCCCGCCACAAAGCGATAAGTCTCGGGCAAAAACCAGCCCTCGGGGGAAGATGACGGCAATACTAGATCAAGCAGCATTGGGTCGTGCGCGTTTTTAAGTTTCTGTAGCAGCCGAGTGTCACCATGCAATCGATCCAATGCCTGCTGGAGGGTAATACCCTCCGGAAGCGTGACCTGATAGCTCAATACTTCGCCCCGCTTGAGCAAATCCAAAAATCCAACACCGGTGATTCCTGCTTGTAATTGATACTCGCCAGCATGGATTTGCCGATCAATGCCTTGCCAGCGCGCCCAAATTTCCAGAGTACGACCAGATTCGAGCAACCCCAGTGCCTTCAATTTCCTCAGTGTCTGTTTAAGGCTCTCCCCAGGCTCCACAGTAATTGTGACGCCGCTTTGGGGTAAATTCATGGGCGTCTGCAACGACTCAGCGATTAAAAAGAGCCCAAAGCCCAAGCCGCCGAAACCAAGCAGCAAAACGAGAAGCAACCGTCTCACGATGCTTTCTCGCTATGAATACAAGCTGACAGCGCATCGCTGGCAGTCATTTCGGTAAAGGTGAACTGATCTACCGCAACGATTCGGCGGATACCTACAACCGAATTACAACACCATGCCTCCTGAGCTGATGCAATGTCGTCCGAGCTGATTTTCCGAATGCTCACCTGATACCCCAGAATCTCCGCCCACTGATCCAAGATTGCCTCTCTTCGAGTGCCCGCAATTCCCACCTCATCGACAGGCGGCGTGATAAACCGATCGCCAACGCGTAAAAACAAATTGCCACTAGTCGTCGATACCCAGGAGCCCGATGCATCGCACATAATGGCATCCGAAAAACCGCGCCCCCGCGCCTCCTCTAGTGCCACTACCTGCTCGGTTCTTGCCAGCAACTTACAACCCCTAAAGAATGGCTGGCTAGACCAGCGCACACGACTGACCGTCAAGGGTGCCAAAGCGCCGAAATTAGCAAGTCCTGGGCTAAAGCGAAGAATACATCGTGGCTTTTGACGCTCAGGAACTTTGTAACCCCTTGGGCCCGATCCACGAGTCAAGGTGAGGCGCAGCGTCCCAGTTGCTTGAGGAATAGTATTATTCAGAATTGCTTCGGCTTCATCGACGCACTTCAACGCAGTCTGACTGGGCTCGGGAAAATTTAATACATCGAGACCCGTGCCCAAGCGCTTAGCATGACGGCGTTTGCATGAAATAACACCAGATTCAACACGAAGTGTCTCAAAGGCGCCATCGGCCAAACACAGCCCGCGATCATCGGGAGGCACCTCGGTATTGGCGACGCCGTCGACCCAAAAGGTCTCCGCAGCCAAGCTAGGAGCTACTCGGGGAATTGACTAAAGACAAGAGACCCGTTCGTCCCGCCAAAACCGAACGAATTGCTAATGGCGTGATTAATGGTTCGCTGCTGTGCAGTGTGAGGCACATAGTTCAGATCACACCCCTCTCCAGGATTATCAAGGTTGATGGTCGGTGGTGCCACATTGTCACGTATCGCGAGAATCGTGAATACCGCTTCAACCGCGCCTGCGGCACCCAGCAGATGCCCAATCATTGACTTCGTAGAGCTCACTGCGACATCGGAGGCTGCATCACCAAAAATTGATTTAACCGCCATTGTTTCAGCGCGGTCACCGACAATTGTCGAAGTACCATGAGCGTTAATGTATCCCACCTCCGCTGGGTTTAGACCTGAGTCACGCAGCGCATTGGCCATTGATCGCGCTGCACCGCGACCGTCTTCTGGTGGTGAGGTCATGTGGTAAGCGTCGCCGCTCATACCAAAACCTGTCAGCTCGGCATATATTTTGGCCTTGCGAGCTGTTGCGCTTTCGAGGGACTCGAGCATAAGCATTGCCGCACCATCACCTAATACGAAGCCGTCACGGTCTGCATCCCAAGGCCTTGAGGCCAACTCTGGAGAGTCATTACGAGTCGACAGCGCCCTTGCTGCAGCAAACCCTCCTAATCCGACCGGGGTGGTTGCCATTTCAGCTCCGCCCACCAGCATTGCATCGGCCTCCCCCGTGGCAATTAAACGAGCGCCCATTCCAATGTTGTGGGTGCCACTCGTGCAGGCAGTGACAATGGCTAAATTCGGTCCCTGAAGGTTATACATCACCGAGAGGTTACCGCTGATCATGTTGATAATAGCGCCGGGCACAAAAAACGGTGACATACGGCGAGGCCCAGAGTTTAAGATCAGCTCATTGTTGCGCTCAATGGAGCCAATACCACCGATACCGGAACCAATCGCACAGCCAATACGCTCACAATTGGCTTCAGTGACCTCAAGGCCACTGTCACGAATCGCTTGAATACCTGCCACCATGCCAAACTGAATAAACGGATCCATCCGTTTTGAATCTTTGGGCGCTAAGTATCCTTCACTGGAAAAATTTTTAACTGAACAACTGAATTGAGTGCTAAAGGCGTCGGTGCTGAAACTTTCGATACTGGCGGCACCGCTTTGCCCATTACAGATAGCCTGCCAGCTCGAATCCACATCCAAGCCCACCGGTGTCACTGCACCTAGTCCGGTTACTACTACCCGATTGCCATTCATTAACAGTTTTCCTCCCCTGTGAGCGCACAAAGCCGTGCTACATCAGAGACCTCAATGGATCTCGAAAAAAATCAACCCGCACAAAAAAAAGCCGCTCATCATTAATGCAGAGCGGCCTTGATAACTTTTGTCTCGTTAGAAAACCTTAGGCAAGGTTTTCATTGATGTAGTTAATGGCCAACTGCACCGTAGTGATTTTTTCAGCCTCCTCATCAGGAATTTCAGTTTCAAACTCCTCTTCGAGAGCCATTACGAGCTCCACGGTGTCTAGCGAGTCTGCGCCCAGGTCGTCAACGAAAGAAGCCTCTGTGCGAACTTCGTCTTCTTTAACGCCCAGCTGCTCGGCAACGATTTTTTTTACGCGATCTTCAATGCTGCTCATAGTCTGTATTACTCTCCCAGCTTGTTGGCGGGCCTAAGCCCTCTTCGGTGTGCGGATTCTACCTGTAAACTGCCCCAGATAGAACCAAATATGAGGCCTGCTGTCAGGCCATATACATTCCGCCATTTACGTGAATCGTCTCTCCGGTGATGTAAGCCGCTGCATCGCTCACTAAAAATTTAACGGTCTCAGCGATTTCCTCAGGACGACCCAAACGAGACAGAGGTATCTGATTCAGCATAGCGTTGCGATTTTCTTCAGATAAATCGCGGGTCATATCTGTATCTATAAATCCGGGAGCGACTGCGTTGACGGTGATCGCTCGTGACCCTACCTCTCTTGCGAGGGCGCGTGTAAAGCCCTCAGCGCCTGCTTTTGTCGCCGCGTAATTGGCCTGCCCTGCATTTCCCATAGAGCCCACCACAGAAGTAATTGTGACAATGCGCCCCCATTTGGCTTTCGTCATCCCTCTAAGGCAAGCCTTACTCAAGCGAAAAACAGAGCTCAGATTGGTGTCAATCACGCTATCCCACTCGTCGTTTTTCATACGCATTAGAATGTTGTCTCGGGTGATACCTGCGTTATTTACCAAAATAAGTGGGGCACCAAAACGTTCCTTTACCGTCGACATGAGTTCGTCGATGCTGGCTTCATTTGCCACATCCAGAACTAGCCCTGCGCCACCGTGAGGCGCGAGTCTTGAATCAATGCTCGCCGCCCCCGATTCTGTTGTCGCAGTACCGATAACCGCCATGTTGGCCTGCATGAGTGTGTTAGCAATGGCGAGCCCAATGCCTCGGCTGGCGCCTGTCACTAGGGCGACGGGGGGTTGATTCTCACTCATACTGTGGGCACCTCAGACAGTTGGTTTATAGCTTCTGAAAAGGCCGTGGGCGACTCAATGGCATAGCAAGATTTCGAGCGATCAATACGTCGCATCAAACCGGATAACACCCTACCCGGGCCACACTCCACAAAGTCCGCACAGCCCATTTCAATCATTGTTTCTACACACGCCGTCCACTGCACTGGAGCCACAACTTGCTGCACCAGCAACTGGGCGATTGTTGTGCTATCGGTGTGAGGCCTAGCATTGACGTTACTGATAACGGGGATCTGAGCGTCAGCGAGCTCGACATGCTCGAGTGCCTCGTTTAGGGCAGCAGCAGCAGGCTGCATTAAGGGCGTATGAAATGGTGCACTGACAGGCAGCGGCAAAACACGTTTCGCGCCAGCCTCCTTTAAAGCGACTGAAGCATGCCCGACGGCCCCTGCGTGGCCCGCAATAACGACCTGACCCGGCGAATTGAAGTTAACGGCCAATACCTGTGTGTTGGTGTCAACACTTGCATCGGCACAAATTGTATTGATTGTTTCATCTGGCAGCCCTAGCACGGCGGCCATAGCACCTGTGCCAACAGGCACAGCCGCCTGCATGGCCTGCCCGCGCAAACGCACAATTTTCACAGCGTCGCGAAAGGCAAGAGATTCCGCCGCGACCAATGCCGAGAATTCTCCCAAGCTGTGGCCCGCCAACACGCTGGGCACCTGCCCTCCGCGCTGCAGCCACAATCTATAAAGCGCAACGCTGGCGGTCAATATGAGTGGTTGCGTATTTTCGGTGAGCGCTTGGGATTCAGCGGGCCCATTTTGGGCCAAAGACCAAAGATCGAGGGACACGGCATCGGAGCCTTCGGCAAAGGTGTCAGAGATGACAGCCTCCTCCGACGCGATGTCCGAAAGCATGCCAAGGTATTGAGAGCCTTGGCCCGGAAACAAAAACCCAGTATGGCCGTGCTTCGCTACCGAAGTGGCCTGCTGCTTGAGTTCTATCTGCGACACACCTACGCCCCCCGGCCCAGAACTGAATTCAAGTTTTGGCAGGACCCTTAAAATGGCCCTACCGAGACAGTCAGTCGTCGGAACCTGTATTGATGACCTTTTTACCTCGGTAAAATCCGTCTGCACTCATGTGGTGACGGCGACGAACCTCACCAGACGTGGCATCTACGGTCAGTGTAGGGCCCTCGAGGGCGTCGTGTGAGCGACGCATACCGCGACGAGAGCGGGTTTTGCGATTCTTCTGTACGGCCATAACTTTCTCCATTCGAACGAGAAGGCGTTGCTGCCATCCCGCGCGTTACTTGTCTACGTCGCCCTTTAGTGCTTTGAGCACATCAAAGGGATTGTCTTTGTCTGGGCTTCCTGGAACCGCTGTGTCCCCTGACCCCGGTGCCTGCACACCAGTCTCAGCACCACAGTTTGCATCGCTGTGGTAGCTAAAGCTCGGCAATGCCAGCAGGAGCTCGTCTTCGACGACCTCCCAAAAATCTATTTCAGCCTCTGCCACCAGTGGCTCATACCTGGGCGGAAGCTGAGCCGCCTGCTCGTCTGTCCAAACCACGGCCAGCAGCGCAGATGAAGCAACCGTCTGCTCCAAGGTGCCCAAACACCGCTGACAGGTGACTTGTACCTCTGCAGTTACCTGCACAGAAACTATGTACCTGCCCTCCTCGTCGCGATAAAAATCAGCGTTCACCACGACAGGCTGCTTCACCGCTACAATGGCTGAGCTGAAGCGCAGAAGCTTGATCGGGTCTAAAACCCCGGCCAGTGTAACCTCGCGCGCCGCCAGCGTGCGCACTTCGACCGTTTGTGGGAGTGCTCCGAGCGTCATGGCGGCGCATAATACGGACGACCCCGCAAGGTGTCAAAAGTTAAATGCTGGTAATACAAAGGGTTTTTTAGGATATTACTGTGGATTATCGACCGCAAACACTTGTTCTTGCCTCATCCTCTCGCTATCGGGCCGAATTGCTGGGTCGCTTGGGGCTGCCATTTGAGATTCAAAGAGTCGCTGTTGACGAATCACCGCTGCCTCTAGAAGCCCCTTTAACACTCGCTCAGCGCCTTTCAGTAACAAAGGCGAAAGCCATTACTCACCTCTCAGGCGACTACCTCAGCATCGGCAGCGATCAAGTTGCTACCTGCGACGATAGGCTATTGGGAAAACCTGGCACAGAGGCCAAAGCCCAAGAGCAGCTTCGCTTTATCAGCGACAAAACCGTTTCGTTTTTCACAGGAGTTGCCATTTGGCGCCCCGCTAGAGCAATGCTCGACTGCCGAGTGGTTCAGACCCAGGTGCGCATGCGAAATTTATCCGACTGCGAAATCACGTCCTACATTGCAGTAGATCAACCCCTAGATTGCGCTGGCAGTTTTAAATGGGAAGCGCTAGGCATTAGCCTTTTTCGCTCAACCGAAAGTACTGACCCTACCGCCTTGCAGGGCTTGCCGCTCATCGAATTGGCCCAAATGCTCCGCGATCAGGACTTCCGCATCCCTTAGGCTTAGAGGCTAGACCAGAGACTCTATCAAGCGCTGGAGTTCCTTGGGCAACGGCGCCTCAAGGGAATAGTTTTGCTCCTCGAGTCGAAAGTTGAGGCTAGCTGCATGTAAAAATAAGCGTTTGAGCCCTATTTTAGAAGCCAGTCGTAATGCCGCCTCGTCTGAATACTTGGCGTCTCCTAGGATCGGAAAGCCCGCGTGCTGGCAGTGCACACGAATTTGATGCGTCCGACCGGTAACAGGTTTCGCCTCGACCAAGGTTGCACCGGACCAACGCGTCACCACGCGGAAGGTCGTCAAAGACTGCCGCCCCGCCGCGGCGACCTTAACCCGACGCTCACCAGAAGGCAGCGCAAATTTTTCGAGGGGAGCATCGACACGCTTTAAATGCGCGGGCCAGCGACCGCTGACCAGACAAAGGTAACGCTTGTCCACACCATTTGATCGGAGTAAGCCGTGGAGGCTGCGCAGGGTCGAAGCGCGGCGCGCAACTAACAACAGCCCAGAGGTATCTCGATCCAGGCGATGGACCAGCTCCAGATAGCGGTCTGTGTCATACATGGCTCTCAAGGTTTCGATGAGCCCTACACTGATACCACTTCCCCCATGCACAGCAAGTCCCGGGGGCTTATTAATGACCAACAGCGTAGATTCTTCTCTCACTACCGCATCACGTAGGCGAGCGCGCCAGCCTGCCGCGCCCGCTGCTTCCGCCTTTTCCGGGACCCGCAGCGGCGGGATTCTGATTGAAACACCCGCCTCAAGCCGAGTGTCGGGCTTAACCCTGCCCTTGTTAATACGAACCTCGCCCTTTCGGATAGCTCGGTAAATACGGGTCTTGGGCACACCACCGCGGACCCGCTGAAGAAAGTTATCGAGACGCTGGCCGGCTTCTTCCGGCAATACTGTGCGCCACTCGACCTTGGTATCCCTTTGCGTGTCGCTGCCTTTTTTTTCAGACAATTGAATCACTTAGCATTTAGTGTTAATGTCCATTTCGGTTGTATTCCAACGCACTGGTGTTTTGGAAGGCCCGGCATAAATGTGAATGACCGGTGCGCCTCCCGCTCTCAGGCCGATAGAGTAGCCTGATCCGCCGCTCCCCTCCAGAAAATACGTATCGAGGGTGCTGCAGCCAGCGACCGAATACTCCCTGAAAATTTAAACGCGCTCCTGCCTGTACCGTGACCACTCCGGGCTATTTGAGGACATCTCCCCGTCAGAGCGGGGTACGCAGAGGGCTTTTGTTAACCCGCGAATACAACGAACGCGGTGTGATTTTTTGGCTTCGTCACAAAGACGGTGCCGACGGCAACATTAAATCTGTGGAGGACCCACAGATCTGGGTTGGGCGCACAAGCGCACGAAACCCTGCTTGTTTTCTTACCCTGTCCCGGGGTATCGCACCTGTTCGGTGGCTTCGCCCATTGGACAATAATCATGAAGAAAATGCTCATTAACGCCACACAACCCGAGGAGATTCGGGTTGCTCTTGTGGATGGACAGCGCCTAAACGACCTCGACATCGAAAATCGATCGCGAGGATCCACTAAGGCTAATGTATATAAAGCGAAAATTACGCGGGTTGAACCCAGCCTCGAAGCCGCTTTCGTAGACTTCGGCGCCGACCGCCACGGGTTTTTACCGCTGAAGGAAATTGCCCACCAGTATTACCGCAGCACAGCCCCCGATGGTGACGGCAAAACTCGCATCAAGGATGTGCTCAAAGAAGGCACCGAAGTCATTGTACAAGTGGACAAGGAAGAGCGAGGCACCAAAGGAGCCGCGCTCACCACTTATATCAGTCTGGCTGGCCGATACATGGTTTTGATGCCTAACAACCCCAAGGCCGGCGGCATATCTCGCCGTATTGAGGGTGATGACCGAAGTGAACTCAGGGACGCCTTATCGCAACTGAATATTCCTGACGGTATGGGTGTCATTATCCGCACAGCCGGGGTTGGGCGCAGTCCAGAAGAGCTACAGTGGGATCTGGACTACCTCCTCCAACTATGGAGCTCTATCTCAACGGCATCAGACGAAAATAAAGCCCCTGTGCTGTTGTATCAGGAGAGCGATGTCATTATTCGTACTATTCGCGATTACCTGCGCGATGACGTTGATCAGGTGCTTATCGATGATAAAGCCGCGTGGCAACAGGCCCACGACTTCGTCACGATGGTTATGCCGAAATATGCTCAACGCATACGGCTCTACGAAGACTCCATTCCCCTCTTCAACCGCTTCCAAGTTGAGGGGCAAATAGAAAGCGCATTTCAACGTGAGGTTCGACTTCCTTCTGGCGGCTCAATCGTCATCGACCCCACCGAGGCACTGATCTCTATCGATATCAACTCGGCTCGCGCCACCAAGGGCTCGGACATTGAGCAGACGGCGCTGCAAACCAACTTAGAGGCAGCCGACGAAGTCGCTCGACAACTTCGTTTGAGAGATATGGGTGGCTTGGTCGTTATTGACTTCATTGATATGAATGCCAACAAAAATCAACGCGCCGTGGAAAACAGAATTCGGGATGCCCTCGAAGTCGATCGAGCTCGCGTGCAAGTGGGTCGAATTTCTAGATTTGGATTGCTGGAAATGTCTCGCCAACGGCTTAGGCCGTCTTTGGGTGAGATCAGCGCCATGGTATGTCCTCGCTGTACTGGTAAGGGCACGATACGAGACACAAAATCACTCGCCCTGGCCATTCTGAGACTACTGCAAGAAGAGGCGGCCAAGGACCGGACCGGCGAAGTCAGAGCGGTAGTGCCTGTAGAGGTAGCCGCATTTCTGTTGAATGAAAAACGAAGCGCCGTCAACGACATTGAAAACTCTAGCGGTGTGAGGGTCTTGATTATCCCCAACCCACATATGGAAACGCCCCATTTCGACGTTATCAGGCTCCGTGACGACGAGGTGGAAGAAACCACGACGCTTAGCTATGAGGTGGCTATAGAGGCCCCCGACCCTATCGCCGTGCGAGATGAGGTAAGCGCAGTGCCTGCAGCTCCACAGCCGTTAGTTCGTGGCGTAACCCCTCAGGGGCCGGCACCGGTTGCCGCCGAGCCTGAGGAAACCACTCAACCCGCAGAGCCTGTCAACACAGCGCCAAAGCCCGCTGCCGAGGCGCCACAAAAAGCCGGCATGCTAAGTCGTATGTGGGGAGCACTGTTCGCGCCCGCCACCACTGAAGAACCCAACGCCGCAGAAGAAAGTGAGGCGGTAGCGACGGCGAGCGAGGAAAACCCTGAACCCAAAGAAAATTCTAATCGTCAGCGCCGAAGCCGTGGAGGCAGAAACCGCACCCGCAGCCGACGTCCAGAATCAGACAGCTCTATCGACGATGCCAGCGATGCAGAGCAATCTGCCGCAGAACCAGAACAGGCAGACTCAGGGGACTCGGACGGCGATGCAGATGATCGACCTAAGCGCAATCGCCGCCGTCGTGGTCGTCGTGGCGGTCAGAAGCGTCTGCAATCTGAAGGCTCTGAAGTTGCCACTCAGGAAGATGCCAGTGCTAACGAAGACGAGGACAGCGCCGACTCGAATGATCAATCGGTACAGGCTGCAAACACTGAAGACACCTCAGAAAGCGCACGACACAGACCTTCTGATAAACGTAGCGAAGGCCGACGTCGGCGTCAGAGAGGTCCTAAACTTGCAACGCCCGAAGATACCGCAAGCGCAGATGTTGCCGAGGTAAGAAACGAAGCCGTCGAGACTGAAGCGCCAGCAGAGGCCGCTGCAAATGCTGTGGCAGAGGCTCCCTCCCAAGCGTTGGGTTCAGTGACAGACCAAATCGACCTCTTGGGCGAGGCCGCAAATAGCGTCAGCGAGACGGAGGTACCGTCAGAGGTAGCACCAACGGAAGATGCCCAGAGCACCGCTGAAATCGCAGAGCCGGTCAGCCCTGAGCCAACTCCACAACCTGTTGAGGCTGCATCCGAGCCTCAAACAATCGCGGGCGCTACAGCAGAGGTTAAATCTGAAGAGGTAGCAGCAGAAGCTGCACAGTCGATGCAGGAAATCGACCGTTCTGGGGTTACGCCTGCAGGGCGAGCGGTTAACGATCCGCGAGTTGAACCCAGACCCATCGGCGACGTCAACGTTGAGACATTGCGGCAGGCCTTGTTCCTCGAGCAAGAAGCCCCACCCGTAAGTATTGTCAGCCGAGATATTCCGAGGGCAAGCAATGATCCTCGAGGACCAAAAGCTGGACTGTCGTTCACGGCGCCAAAGGATTCCCCCGAAGCACCGTCTGAAGATGACGCACTGCCAGATGTTCAAGCCAACTAAAAAAAAGGGGCCTTACAGGCCCCTTTTTTTATCAACAATTTTCAGAGTCTGAGTAAACGGGCAACCACAGCCCGCATTCAAGGCCCTCAACTAGCCTTTGCATGCCTCCACGAGACAGCCATTAATCGATAGGAAACGCCGTGAAATTTAACGTTCCCTCGATTAAATCGATGACGCCCTCAGCGTAAATCATGTCTCCGTTTGAGAATTCATCTAGTGTGTACATCATTACGGACTTACCGTTGCGCTTCCAGATGCCTTGCAGCGTTGCAGCTATCATGACGCCGTCTTGATTTATGGATCGGAGGTTTCCTGAGAAGTTGCCCTTGTTACGATCAGCAGAGTTACTCACAAAGTCGTAACTTAAGTAGACCTTGCCATAGCCTTCTCCAACAACACCCTCGGCTGTAAGACTGCTACCTGAAGCGCTGCTGGTCCAACTTGTCATTTTGAAGCTGGCAGGAAAAGACTCGCCGGTCGGCTCAAAAGCCTGTGCTGCCAGCGTCGCAAACAACAACCCCAATGAAATGCACAGCGTCCCGAACACTTTAGTTAGTTTCTGCATCATGTGATGACTCCTATTAGTGGGTGCTCCAAGTTGCAAGCCTGCGCACTGCTTAATCATGAATAAAATCAGGCAGCCAGACAGGCCCACAGTCGTTAAGTTAGTTGGCCGTGTAAACCTGCACACAGTCCTCAAAAGTATCTAATTCGAGGGATTCGATGGTGGCTAACATTTCCCCATACGGTTCAAGCGCCCACGCCTTGCGTTGCAAAAAGTCATTAACCATCATTCCAGCCACTTCAGGCTCCACGGCAAATATCCGCACATCCAACAAGTTTGCTTTTTGGTGGCCATTACCCATGGGTTGAAAAATTCCTACTTCTACCTTGTGCCCATTGTCTTGCATTGCCTTCTCAAGTTTCGTGGCGGCGGCGATGTAAGCAGACGCATCATTTACAACAATCTGATAACGGCGTTCAAAACCCGATGGCAGTGTGAAAGGCTTGAGCACCGCGTAGAATTCTGCGGATACCACCGACGAGATAGCCTCCAGTTCGGCATTGCGTGGGGTTTGTGAAAACTTGGTGGCAGCTTTAAAAGCCGAACTCGCGTCATTGTAAAAACTAAAGGCAAAAGCTTGCCCAGGGTAACGATGTCCGCTGACCGTGGTGCATGTGCCACCAGATTCAGCACCGAGAGCCTCAAAAATTCCCGGGTTATCTTTTAAATATTGTCTATATGCAGCGGGATTCGAAGTCTTGACGTTTACGACGCTCACAACCGGCGTCATTGCGTCATCGCCATAAGAAAAACCTGCGATAAAAAGACCCAGCAACAGCAATAAGGATGAACAAAGTTTCATGGTCTACTCCCAGCGAATGCGTTTTTTATTTGAGCGTGCAATGAACAAGGCCACCGCGCGCATTTCTAAGCTTCACTACTGAGTCTCTGTAAATTCAGTAGGGATTGGAAGCCAACGGCGAAAAAGCACTACAAAAACGTCCAAGCATTGTGAGGCAAGTCGCAAATCCACCTCGAAAACCTGCGAGTTGTTTTGCAGTTAAACGGAGAAAAGTCTGGTTTGTTGCCCTAGAAGCGTCGCTTTGGCGCGACGGAATACCCCTAGATTTACGTTTTTATGCAAGTAATCGTCACATCAGCTTGATGCCAACGTCCTGATCGCTATAATGCGCGCTCCTTTGGACATTCAGTTCAAAGATCTGGTGGGCTGGCTGAGTGGTCGAAAGCGGCGGTCTTGAAAACCGTTGAGGAGTGATCCTCCGTAGGTTCGAATCCTACGCCCACCGCCACTAAACCGTTGATTTCAACCTATAAATCACCTTTGAGAGCCGCGGCTTTTTTTGTGTCGGCAAAATGTCGGCAAGACCTCTAACTCAACTTACGAGTGAACCCACCCAAACGTTCTCTTGGTAGTCTCTTATAAAGGATCATGACTGGCAGCGATTATGACGTCCGCTGCCCGCTCACCTGCGGCCATGGCACCCTCTACATAACCCAAGCCGACTCCCACCGCGCAGGCGTCTCCAGCGAACAGGACTCTCCCATCGTGGGTCGGCTCTGCAAATTTAATGAAGTCACCGGGCTGAGTGTCGACGCTCGTGTAAGGGTAGCAGCCCCCTGAGAAGG
>ERZ1048068.1811-NODE-1811-length-15905-cov-5.301640_pt1 | contig 15905 bp, 9 predicted proteins | sample MGYA00383098_ERZ1048068 | MGnify/ENA primary metagenome ERZ1048068 (study PRJEB29581, sample SAMEA5548368) | metagenome | biome: marine; feature: coastal; material: water | depth 1 m | study: Short-term variability in the microbial, nano- and picoplankton... | reverse complement strand
CTCACTTTCCGCTAAATCCAATACGCGCTGACTATGTGTAGCATTCAAAAATTCACCATTGCTATCGAGCAATTTTAAAGCATTCCATTGTTTTGGATTGTGGCTTGCGGTGAGGATAATACCGCCATCGGCATGCTCCATTGGTACGGCGATTTCGACAGTTGGCGTAGTCGAAAGTCCCAAATTTACCACATCTATCCCCATACCTACTAATGTGTTCATCACAAGACTTTGAATCATTTCACCAGAAATTCGCGCATCTCTCCCAATTACGACACGATAGTTTGATTTGTCGCGTTGCGCTTTGACCCACATGCCATAGGCCGCAGCAAATTTTACTGCGTCTATAGGAGTTAAGTTATCTGAAACAGAACCGCCAATGGTACCACGTATTCCTGAAATGGATTTGATTAAAGTCATGAAAAATAAGTTTTTACAAATATAAGATTTCAATTCTAGTTTTGTGAAATAGTATTCATAATTTTGGGATATGAATTACCTCGCACATCTTTATCTTTCTGGCTCAAATGAGCATGTTTTGGTAGGTAATTTTATAGCCGATAGTATCAAAGGTTCAACATACAAAGACTATCCCTCAGATATTCAACGTGGTGTATTGTTGCATCGGCAAATAGACACACATACCGACAGCCATCCCAATTTTAGAACAAGTACCAAACGATTACACAAAAATTATGGCCATTATTCAGGAGTTATTGTCGATATTTTTTTTGATCACTTTTTGGCTAAAAATTGGAGTGATTATACTCCAATTCCATTAGCAACATATGCGCAGCAGTGTTATGCTATTTTAAACAAAAACAGCTCTATTTTTCCTGTAAAAGCGCAGTATATGTTGCCTTATATGATCAAAGGGAATTGGTTGTTGAGTTACGCCTCAAAAGAAGGTATTTCTAGTGTATTAAATGGAATGAACAGACGTACCAATGGGCGTTCTGGTATGCACAAAGCAATTTTTGAATTGGAACAGTATTATTCAGAATTTGAGCATGATTTTAAACTTGTTTTTGGGGATTTAAAACAGATGAGTCATTCGTTTCTTGAACAAGGTTAACTAATGTAATTCCAAATGTTTTTGTACTTCCCCATTTGGATGTATGTAGTATTGATGGGGAGATGCTTTGGTAAGCTCAGTTTTGGATCTTCTTTAAGTATTTTTTTTGCCCACGAACGCGCCAAAGACAATAGAGCTTTATCTTGAACAATATTGGCAATTTTTAGACGTAAAACACCACTTTGTTGTGTTCCCATGATATCGCCAGGACCACGGAGTTTTAGATCAACTTCGGCAATTTCGAAGCCATCTGAAGATCTAACCATGGTTTCCATTCGCGTTTTGCTGTCATTTCCGAGTTTGTGACTTGTCATCAAAATACAATAACTCTGCTCTGCACCACGTCCAACTCGGCCCCGCAATTGGTGCAATTGTGACAATCCAAAACGCTCTGCACTTTCGATAACCATCACAGATGCATTAGGTACATTCACACCAACTTCTATCACTGTTGTAGCAACCATTATTTGTGTTTCTCCTTTGATGAAGCGCTGCATTTCAAACTCTTTATCTGCAGCTTTCATCTGTCCATGAACAATCGATATTTGATAATCTGGAACGGGAAACTCTCGTGCAATACTTTCATAACCATCCATTAAATCTTTGAAATCGAGTTTTTGACTTTCTTTAATCAAAGGATAAACGATATAAATTTGACGTCCCTTGGCAATTTCATCACGCAAAAAGCGAAAAACTTTCAATCGGTTACTATCAAAGCGATGAACTGTTTTTATAGGTTTACGCCCTGGAGGAAGTTCATCAATTACAGAAATATCTAAATCGCCATAAACAGACATGGCGAGCGTTCTTGGAATGGGTGTTGCAGTCATCACAAGTACATGAGGTGGTGATGTATTTTTATGCCACAACTTACTACGCTGAGCGACACCAAAACGATGTTGTTCGTCAATAATTGCTAATCCTAAATTTTTGAATTGTACTTTATCTTCCAATACTGCATGTGTACCTACCAAAATATGAAGTGTTCCATCTTCCAAACCTGCATGTATTTCTTTTCGTGCCGCTGTTTTCGATGAACCAGTGAGCAATGAAATACTAATGCCAACAGCGTCACAGAGTGGTTTTAGTCCGTTGTAATGCTGTGTTGCCAATATTTCGGTTGGCGCCATTAATGTAGCTTGAAATTCATTGTCAATAGCAATGAGCATAGACAAAAAGGCGACTATTGTTTTACCAGAACCGACATCCCCTTGCAACAAACGATTCATTTGTGCATTACTCCCCATATCGGTGCGAATTTCTTTCACAACACGCTTCTGAGCTTCAGTAAGATTGAATGGGAGATGATGCTGATAAAAGTCATTGAAATAAGAACCTACTTTTTCAAAAGGAAATCCTTTTATTTTGGATTTATGGATCAAATTTTTGTACACCAATTGGAGTTGAATGAAAAAGAGTTCCTCAAATTTTAGCCGAAATTGAGCACGCGCTAATAGCTTTTGACTTTTAGGAAAATGAATATTCAAAAGCGCATCTTTTTTTGAAATTAGTGCGTTCTGCTCTATTAATTCTTCCGAAAGGGATTCTGTAAAGGCATTTCCAACATGGAGAAACAAATGCTCCATGAGTTTGCATACAGCGCGGTTAGAAACACCTCGATTGGACAATTTTTCAGTGGAAGGATAAATGGGTTGAATGGCGGTGCTTAAACTTTTATCAAAATCGGTTTTCAATTCCATGTCCGGATGTGCCATATTGAACACTCCATTGAAGAAATTAATTTTTCCAAAAACCACATAATCTACATGTAATTTTAGACGTTCTCGAATCCATTTTTGACCTCGAAACCAAACGAGATCAATCTTGCCTGTTTCATCTCTAAAAGTTGCCACAAGACGTTTACCTCTCTTCTGCCCTACTTCTTTAATTTCTGTGATTTGACCAACAATTTGTACTTCAGCATTGTTGCGTTGCAAAGCATTGATTTTGTAAAATTGTGTACGATCGATGTATCGATTTGGAAACAAATGAATTAAATCTTGAAAGGTTTGAATCCCTAATTCTGAGCGCAACAAAGTCGCCCTGTTGGGACCTACGCCTTTGAGATAATCAATTGGTGTTTGCAAAACATCCTGAGCCATGGTGTGCCTAATTTAGCAAAAGTCCTACTTCTTCTCTTAGTAAAGCCAAAGCCATTTGCGGAGAAACTTTTGCTTGGGAAAGGGACTCGAAAAGTGGTGCGCTCATATCCTGAGCAGATTTTATGTCTTTGGATACTTTAAAAAATCGTATCTGTTGGATGCTGTTGTTTTTGGCCGCAGTAATCATACGCCAACAAGATTCAGAAACATATATCTGTTGAGACAAATTGTGTTCGTATTCTTGCTCAATGGTTTTAATTAACAATTCCTTGTATGCCTCTGGTTGAGGCGCAATTGGTGGTACACGTTGTAACAAATGATATGCAGTCATGCGTTCCAAAAACAACGTTAAACGCTCAAAAGCTTGAAGACGAACAGGTAAAGTTTCTTTTTTATGCATCTGATGCAGCAAAAAATCACGTCTGTTATTTTCATTTGTTACATGCTCTCTAAAAAACAAAAATGCCACAGCACCTGTAACCAGTGCAGGAATACAATAGACTAACAATCCTAAAAAATCTTCGCTCATTATAATAAATTATTTATGAGCACTAATTTAAGAATTTCAGCTCAATAACGACAGAATTGATAGAATAGAAAAAAAAGCCATTAAAATTCAATTTGTACTTCAGCAGAATTGTTTATAATTATTCGTTAAACTCAGTTCGAAAAAGGATTACATTACTTAATTTCACAGTTCTAATTTTTTTTTGATTTGAAAACCTATTTAGAACAACTAAACGATGCGCAATTGGCACCAACTTTACAGATGGATGGCCCCATGATTGTCATTGCTGGTGCTGGTTCAGGAAAAACAAGAGTTTTGACTTTTCGTATTGCATATTTAATGAGTAAAGGAGTCGATCCATTCAACATCTTAGCCCTTACTTTTACCAATAAAGCCGCTCGTGAAATGAAATCAAGAATTGCATCAATTGTTGGCGATAGTGAGGCCAAAAATTTATGGATGGGTACATTTCACTCCGTTTTTGCCAAAATCTTGCGGTTTGAAGCCGATAAATTAGGATACCCCTCCAATTTTACGATTTATGATACTCAAGACTCTCAACGGCTTATATCCTCCATCATCAAAGAAATGAAGTTGGATAAAGATGTCTACAAATACAAACAAATCCACTCGCGCATATCTTCATACAAAAACAGTTTAATAACTGTTCGTGCGTACTTCCAGAACCCAGAACTAGTTGAAGCTGACACCATGGCAAAACGCCCTAAACTTGGCGAGATTTATAAAGAATATGTCGACCGTTGTTTCAAGGCAGGTGCGATGGATTTTGATGATTTGCTACTTAAAACCAATGAATTACTCACCCGTTTTCCTGATGTATTAGCAAAATATCAAAATCGTTTTAGATACATTTTAGTTGATGAGTATCAAGACACAAACCACTCTCAATACCTTATTGTACGTGCACTTTCAGACCGTTTTCAAAACATTTGTGTGGTAGGAGACGATGCACAAAGTATTTACGCATTTCGAGGGGCAAATATCAACAACATTTTGAATTTTCAAAAAGACTACGACGATGTTAAAATCTATCGTTTGGAACAAAATTACCGTTCTACAAAAAATATTGTCAATGCTGCAAATTCCATTATAGACAAGAATCAAACAAAATTGGATAAAGTGGTATGGACAGCTAATAACGAGGGAAATAAAATTGTTGTAAATCGATCACTAACCGATGGCGATGAGGGGCGATATGTCGCTAGTTCTATTTTTGAAAACAAAATGAAAAATCAGGCCAAAGATGCTGATTTTGCTGTACTCTACAGAACTAATGCACAGTCACGAGCCATTGAAGATGCGCTTAGAAAACGCGGAATACCTTACCGTATCTATGGTGGATTATCGTTTTATCAGCGTAAAGAAATTAAAGATGTATTGGCCTATTTACGCTTAATTATCAACCCTGCAGATGAGGAAGCACTCAAGCGCGTGATTAATTTTCCAGGACGAGGCATCGGACAAACAACTATTGACCGACTCATTGTCGCTGCAAATGCTGCAAACACTACAATTTTTGATATTCTGAAGCATGTACAATCCATTCAAATCAATTTGAATGCAGGTACGAAAACTAAACTTTCAAACTTTTGTACGATGATTGAAAGTTTTCAGGTCATGAACCAAAACGCCAATGCTTTTGAACTCGCCGAACATGTCTGTAGGGTCAGTGGACTTATAAAAGAATTTAAAAAAGATGGTACTCCAGAAGGCATCACCCGGATGGAAAATGTGGAAGAACTCCTCAACGGTATTAAAGATTTTGTGGAAGGTCAGCGCGAATTGGCAGATTCTACTGGGGCATTGGCAGAATTTTTGGAAGATGTTGCCTTGGCTACGGATTTGGATAATGAACAAACAGGGGATGAAGATAAAGTAGCGCTGATGACCATTCATTTGGCTAAAGGATTAGAATTTCCATATGTCTATATTGTGGGGCTAGAAGAAGATTTATTTCCAAGCGCAATGAGTATGAACACAAGAAGCGAACTAGAAGAAGAACGACGTTTGTTTTATGTCGCTGTTACGCGCGCAGAAAAGCAAGTATACCTTACTTATGCCCTCTCGCGCTACAGATGGGGAAAACTTATTGATGCTGAACCCAGTCGTTTTATTGAAGAAATTGATGAGCAATATTTAGAAATAACCACTCCAAAAGAAGAACGTCGTTTCAACCCAATGCTCAGTGCAGATATTTTTGGAGATGTCCCACAATCCCAAGTACGCTACAAAAAACCATCATTTTCTAAGCCAAAACCCAAGAAAAAACCAATCCAACCGCCAAGAGTTACCCCAAAAAATTTAAAGAAAATCTCAAACACTAACAACAATACTAATCTGTTTGATAGTAAATTGGCTGTAGGAAATATTGTTAACCATCAACGTTTTGGTACTGGAGAAGTAGTGAAAATTGAAGGCAAAGGAGCAGATTTAAAGGCAGAGATTAATTTCTCAACAGCAGGAATAAAAAAATTACTTTTGAGGTTTGCAAAACTTGAAATCATCTCTTAAATGGCGGAATTATTAAAATTATATTCTGAAAATCCTCACCCTAGAACTCTAGACAAGGTGGTTGATGTGCTCAAACGAGGAGGATTAATCATCTATCCTACCGACACCGTTTATGCTTTGGGATGCGATGTAAAAAACACCAAGGCCATGGAGCGTATTGCCCGAATCAAAGGAATAAAGTTGGAACGTGCTCAATTTTCGTTCATATGCCATAATTTGAGTCATTTGAGTGATTATACAGCGCAGTTAGATGCATCGACATTCAAACTCGTCAAACGTTATTTTCCAGGGCCATATACGTTTATTTTACCAAGTAACAAAGCATTGCCTCACCCCTTTAAAAAACGAAAAACAGTAGGGATTAGAGTTCCTGATCATCCTATTGCATTAGAGCTTGTAAGACGTCTTGGAAACCCAATTGTATCTACCTCTATTCATGATGAAGATGACATTGTTGAATACACCACTGATCCTGAACTTATTTATGAAAAATGGCAAAAAAACGCCGATATTGTTATTGATAATGGATTTGGTGGAAACATCGCTTCTACAGTCATCGATTTGACACAAAATCCTCCAGTGCTTGTTCGTGAAGGAAAAGGCCAGATAGATTTCTTATAAAATGAGTAAAAAACTGAACAAAACATTTGAAGAATACATTGAGGTCAAAGGTGCTCGTGCACACAACTTAAAAAATATTGATGTCAATATTCCAAGAGATCAACTTGTTGTGATTACTGGGCTGTCGGGCAGTGGAAAATCCTCATTGGCTTTCGATACAATTTATGCCGAAGGGCAACGCCGTTATATAGAAACCTTTTCTGCATATGCACGACAATTTTTGGGTACACTAGAACGTCCAGACGTCGATAAAATAGATGGACTCTCCCCTGTAATAGCAATCGAACAAAAAACAACAAGTAAGTCTCCACGATCTACTGTTGGGACCATTACCGAAGTTTATGATTTCTTAAGGTTATTGTATGCACGTGCTGCCGATGCTTACAGTTACAATACCAATGAAAAGATGGTAAGTTACAGTCAGACGCAAATAAAAGAACTTATTGGAACAGCATTCAAAGGAAAGCGAATTTCAGTACTAGCACCAGTTGTTCGTTCAAGAAAAGGGCACTATAGAGAACTCTTCGAACAGATCGCAAAACAAGGGTTTGTAAAAGTCAGAGTTGATGGCGAAATTTTAGACATTAGACCAGGAATGCGTCTCGATCGCTATAAAACCCACGACATCGAAATTGTAATTGATCGATTGAAAATTGATGACAAAACTATGGCATCAAAGCGTCTTGACGAAACCATTGCAACCGCAATGGATCATGGAGACAAAATGTTGATGGTTTTTGAACATGAAGAAAAAGCATTACGCTATTTCAGTAGTGATTTGATGTGCCCCACTTCAGGGATTTCATATCCAAATCCTGAGCCCAACAATTTTTCTTTTAACTCTCCAAAAGGGGCATGTCCAGAGTGCAATGGCATTGGAAGTTTGTATAAAGTTAATACAAAAAAAATCATTCCTAATCCAAAATTATCAATTAAAAATGGTGGTCTGGCACCTCAAGGTCCTCAAAAAAATTCTTGGATTTTCAAGCAATTAGAATTGATCGCACAACGCTTTAAATTCAGTCTTTCTGATCCGATAGAGAAAATTCCAAAAAAAGCTCTTGATCTAATTTTATTCGGTGGAAAAGAACAGTTTTCTGTCAATAGTAAAACGCTGGGAGTATCGCGCGATTATGCTATTGATTTTGATGGTATTGCCAACTTTTTGGAGCACCAATACAACACTACTGATTCGAGTTCTATTAAACGTTGGGCAAAAGGATATATGGACAAAATTGAATGTCCATCTTGTGCAGGGTCACGTTTGAAAAAAGAAGTGCTTTATTTTAAAATCAACAACAAAAATATTGCTGATTTAGCAGCTTTAGACATCAATGAATTGGCACAATGGTTCAAAGATTTACAACAACATCTTTCTGAAAAGCAATTGCAAATTGGACGTGAAATTATTAAGGAAATTAGCACACGTTTACAGTTTTTGTTAGATGTTGGTCTGGACTATTTGGCCTTAAATAGAAGTTCAAAATCGCTTTCAGGTGGTGAGGCACAACGCATCCGATTAGCTACACAAATAGGTTCAGAACTGGTTGGCGTTCTATATATCTTAGATGAACCCAGCATTGGTTTGCATCAGAGAGATAACCAAAAACTAATTCAGTCTCTAATGGCATTGCGTGATGTTGGAAATTCTGTTCTAGTGGTAGAACATGACAAAGACATGATTGAACAAGCCGATCATATTATCGATATTGGACCTAAAGCTGGTAAGTTTGGTGGTGAGATTATCAGTCAGGGCAATCCAACTCATTTACATAAAGCCAACACCATTACCGCACAATATTTACGCAACGAAAAAACAATTGAAGTTCCAAAAAAGCGCCGAAAAGGCAATGGTAAAGTTATTGAACTAAAAGGGTGTACTGGAAACAATTTGAAAAATGTTTCCATCAAAATTCCATTAGGAAAGATGGTAGGAATTACTGGTGTTTCGGGTAGTGGAAAATCTTCTCTTATCAATGAGACCTTATACCCTATTTTGAACAACCATTATTTTAATGGCGTAAAAGAGCCACTTCCATACAAAGCGATCAAGGGCTTGGAGCATTTAGATAAAGTCATCGATATTAATCAATCGCCTATTGGTAGAACGCCGCGCAGTAATCCAGCAACCTATACAGGAGTTTTTGGTGAAATTAGAGCGCTTTTTTCAAAAATACCTGAAGCAATGATTCGCGGATACAAACCTGGCCGATTTAGTTTTAATGTCGCTGGTGGACGTTGCGAAACTTGCAAAGGTGGTGGATTACGGCTTATCGAAATGAATTTTCTACCTGATGTTTATGTCGCCTGTGAATCGTGTATGGGAAAACGTTTCAACAGAGAGACTTTAGAAATTCGCTACAAAGGAAAATCCATCAGTGATGTGTTAAATATGACGATCAATGAAGGCGTTAGCTTTTTTGAACACATTCCAAAAATTTACAGAAAATTGAAAACCATTAAAGACGTCGGTCTTGGTTATATAACACTTGGGCAACAAAGCACAACGCTTTCTGGGGGTGAAGCACAACGCATAAAACTTGCCTCTGAACTGAGCAAACGCGACACAGGTAACACAATTTATATTCTTGATGAACCCACAACAGGGTTACACTTCGAAGACATTCGTGTGCTTTTGGAAGTACTACAAAAACTAGTCGCTAAAGGAAATACAGTACTCATAATCGAACACAATTTAGATGTTATCAAAGTTGTAGACCATATCATTGATGTTGGATTAGAAGGTGGTAAAGGCGGTGGAACAATAATTGCTGAAGGCACACCAGAACAAATCGTAAAAAACAAAACAAGTTATACGGCCAAATATTTAAAAAAAGAACTACTTTAGTAGGTCGAAACAAATAAAATATGAAACTTCAACAACATAAAAGCTGGAACGAAATCAAAACCAACGACTCTTGGGCCATTTTTAAAATTATGGGTGAGTTTGTCAATGGGTTTGAAAGAATGAGTAAAATTGGCCCTTGTGTTTCTATCTTTGGGTCTGCGCGCACCAAAACAGATGATAAATATTACCAATTGGCGGTAGATACTGCTAAAGCTATTGTGCAATCTGGCTATGGCGTCATAACCGGTGGAGGACCTGGAATTATGGAAGCTGGAAACAAAGGTGCAAATTTGGCCGAAGGAACATCTGTGGGATTAAATATAGACCTGCCGTTTGAGCAACACGACAACCCTTACATTGATAGCGATAAAAGTCTAGATTTTGATTATTTCTTTGTACGAAAAGTCATGTTTGTCAAATACTCACAGGGTTTTGTAGTGATGCCCGGCGGTTTTGGAACCCTTGACGAACTCTTTGAAGCCATCACATTGATTCAAACCAACAAAATAGAAAAATTCCCCATCATCCTTGTTGGGTCTTCTTTTTGGGGTGGATTGGTCGATTGGATCAAACAAACCTTACGCGACGAGTACAAAACAATCAGTCCTGAGGATTTAGACTTAATACACACGGTTGACACACCAGAAGAGGTTACAGCCATTTTAGACACGTTTTACAAACAATATCAACTCAGCCCAAACTTCTAATTGTCATCAGCGCGTTAAAATCAATAAAAGTACATCTTATTTCATTGTCCCTATCTCTTGTTTTAGGTGGCATTCATCTTGGCTATGGACAACATCAGGCCAAAATTGATGCAGAACTACATACAGATACGCATCAGATTCATGTCAAACACAACTTAGTTTTTAATAATGCTTTTGAGCGCCCAATCAATGCACTTTATCTAACGGATTGGGTATCAAGTTACAGCAGTCCTACCACTCCACTAGTAAAGAAATTTCTTAATGAATTTGACACCAATTTGTACATCGCAAAGCCAAAACATCGCGGATACACAAAAATTAGTAGCATCAAAAGTTTAGAGCATGGCGATTTAATATTTTATCACTTAAAAAACCAAGAAGATATTCTTAAAATTGAGCTTAAAACACCATTACTTCCTAATGAATCCATCACCCTAGACATGGAGTACATGCTAAAAATTCAAAGTGATCGATTCACAGATTATGGTGTGGATAAAAAAGGAAATTATGCCCTCGATACTTGGTATTTAACACCAGCTGTATTTGATGGAAAAAACTGGAAATTATACAGCAATCAAAATTTGGATGACTTATATGCACCGGCAGTTGACACGCAATTAAACATCACTATCCCTGATACGTATTATTTGAACTCTGCATTGAATAAAGTAAGGACCGTAAAAAACAATGGCTCTAAAGTGATACAATTGGAAGGATTGGGAGTTAAGGACGCAAAAATATTCATTACTTCTGAGCCATTCGAATCTTATGCTTTGGATAATTTGACAGTGGTAACTAATGCGAAGAATAAAAAAATTGAGGAGAAAAAAGAAAAAGAATATTTAGAAAAAATTACGAATTTTTTAAATCAAAATGTCGGCCCATATCCAAAAGAAAAACTGCTGCTTTCATCTATTGAATTAAAGAAAAATACGCTTTATGGCTTAACTTTTTTGCCAGATTTTTTATCTCCTTTTACGAATGAATTTAAACACGAAATTACACTAGCCGAAAACATCATAAAAAAATACCTCGATCAAGTTTTGGTGCTAGATACTAGAAAAGAATATTGGCTGAAAAGTGGTTTCGAATTGCTTTTGTTGATGCAATACATCGATACCTACTACCCCAACCAAAAACTTTTAGGAAAATTTGCGAATATTTGGGGGGTTAGAAGTTTCAATTTTTCTAAATTAAAGTACACCGAACAATACCGTCTCACCTACTACCAAATGATGCGAACAGGTCGTGATCAAGCGCTAAATTCCAAAAGAGAAGAATTGATTAATTTCAATCAATTGCATGCAGCAAAATTTAAAGCAGGCATAAGTCTGATGTACCTTATGGCTTATTTGGAAGAAGAAAATACGCTGAATTGGATTCAAGAATTTGTAAATTTAAAACAATTTAAACCCACATCTACAGCTGAATTTAAATCCTATTTATCTCAAAAAGCAAATCGAAATATTGATTGGTTTTTTGATGATTTTGTAACTCAACCTTTGAGTTCAGATTATAAATTTGGGGAAATTTCTAGAGATGAAGATTCTATTCGTTTCATTATTAAAAACCTTAAAAAAGGAAAATTCCCCGTCACTTTATCGACCCTAAAAAATGGAGAGGTATTGAGCACAGAATGGCTGGAAGGTTTTACTAAAAAACAAAAAAAATCAGTTGCGAACAACGGCGCAGATCAGCTTGTGCTGAATTATAACCATACAGCTCCAGAATTTAACAGGCGCAACAATTGGAAGCGCATCGACAAGACTGGGCTATTCAACAAACCTCTACAATTACGTTTTTTGAGAGATGTTGAAGATCCATCAAAAACACAAATCTATGCTATTCCTATAGCCGAATTCCAAAATATTTATGATGGTTTAAAACTGGGAATAAACTTCAACAATAGAGGGATTTTGGCAAAACCTTTTCTTTACGGAATTGCTCCTGTTTATGGGACAGAATCCAAAACAATTACAGGTTTTGCAAAGGTAATATTCAATATTTTTCACGAAAATACTGCCTTGTACAAAACCATGTTTGGGCTTACAGTAGACCGCTCGAGTTTTGATTATGGCGCATTCATTACAAAAATTCAACCCTATATTCAGTTTCAGTTTCGTGAGCCAAACAATTTGCGCTCAAATGCATTGAAAAAATTAACATTTCGATATTTCAGTATCCAAAAAGATGAATCTAGAAGTGTATTAGACGAAAACACTATTCCTCCTTACAATGTATTGAATTTGCGGTATTTAAGCTTAGATAACAGCATCAATAAATTCAATAAATGGATGGTCGATTTACAGTTTTCTAATGATTTTGGAAAACTAAATACGAGTTATGAAATTAGGAAAAGAACACCTAAAGACCGCCACTATAATTTGAGGTTATTTGCGGGTGCATTTTTATACAACTCCTTGCCAATTGATGAAAATAATTTCAATTTTGCATTGGATCGACCAACAGATTATCTTTTTGAATACAACTACATTGGGCAATCGGAATCTTCGGGAATTCTAGCACAACAATTGGTTACTGCAGATGGCGGTTTTAAGTCCAAAATCGATCCTGGTTTTGCTAATCAATGGCTAACAACACTAAATGGAAGCGCTTCTATTTGGCGCTATGTTCAAGCATTTGGGGACGTTGGACTCATAAAAAACAAGGGGGAAGATGTGTTTTTTGCATACGATACTGGTATTCGTGTGGATTTAATCACAGATTATTTTGAAGTTTATTTTCCTATGTACTCTAACCGCGGTTGGGAAATCAATCAGTCCAATTATGCACAACGAATCCGTTTTGTATTCACTACAGACTTTTCTGCCCTTGCAAGTTTATTTACTAGAAAATGGTTCTAGTATTTAAATATTTTTTAAAGGAAATTCGATTTTATTGAAAATAGTTCATGTAAAGTTGTTATAACAGTAATTTCTTTTCGAATTATTCAATTGTTTCACTTTTTGAAGGTTGATTCATATCCTTATATTTCCTATATTTGCAAAAAAATTTAACCACAACCAATGTCCACCAAAAACGAGCTCACTAAGAACATAACTTTTGAAGAGTTTCGCTCTGAAATATTGAAGGACTATGAAATAGCCGTTACAAGCCGAGAATGCAGCTTATTGGGGCGACGTGAAGTACTCACAGGAAAAGCAAAATTTGGTATTTTTGGCGATGGAAAAGAACTCCCTCAATTAGCTTGGTCCAAAGCATTTAAAAATGGTGATTTCCGATCTGGATATTACCGCGATCAAACATTCATGATGGCGATTGGTTCTTTAACTGTAGAACAGTTTTTTGCCGGATTGTATGCCCATACCGATATCGACTTCGATCCAATGAGTGCCGGACGTCAGATGGGTGGTCACTTTGTTACTCATTCTTTAGATGAAAATTACAATTGGAAAAATTTAACAGAACAAAAAAACTCTAGTTCTGATATTTCGCCAACAGCCGCACAAATGCCTCGATTGTTGGGTTTAGCACAAGCATCTAAGGTGTACAAAAATTTAAGTGGTTTCGACACTCAAAAGTTTTCGAATGAAGGTAAAGAAGTTGCTTGGGGAACAATAGGTAATGCTAGTACTAGTGAAGGGTTATTTTTTGAAACTATAAATGCTGCGGGGGTTTTACAAGTTCCAATGGTGATTAGTGTTTGGGATGATGATTACGGTATTTCTGTACATGCAAAACACCAAACAACCAAAGAAAATATATCTAAAATCCTCAGTGGATTTCAAAGAGATGAAAATGACAAGGGCTATGAAATTCTAAATGTTAAAGGTTGGGATTATGTAGAACTCATCAATACCTATGAAAAAGCTGGGCAAATTGCGCGAGAGGAACATGTTCCAGTACTGATTCATGTGAATGAACTTACACAACCGCAGGGACACTCTACTTCAGGTTCGCACGAACGCTACAAAGAACCCAAACGTTTACAATGGGAACGCGCCCATGATTGCAATACAAAATTCAAGAACTGGATTGTTACCAATAACATTGCTACAGAAGATGAATTGTTTGACCTAGAGAAGCAAATAAAGACCAAAGTCAAAGAAGGAAAGATAAAAGCTTGGAATAACTTTCTGAACCCCATTAAATCTGAACGAACAACCGTTATTGATTTAATTCGTGCTGCAGCTGTGCAGTCACCACAAAAAGTATTCATTGAAAAAGAGGTCTCAAATTTAGAAGCACTTAAAGAGCCCATGCGCAAAGACGTTTTGGGTGTGTCGCGAAGCATTTTAAAATACCTCATTAATGATGATTCTTCCGAAAAACAAGCGCTGATTTCTTGGATTAATGAATATACTAAAAACACACAAATAAAATACAGTAGTTTACTGTACAGTGAGTCCCCAAAAAGACCCGAAAATATTGAAGCCATTACACCAACATATGATACTAATTCAGAGTTTGTCGATGGCCGTATTATTTTACGAGATAACTTTGATAAAATTTTTGCAAAACATCCTGATGTGCTTATTTTCGGTCAAGATTCAGGAGCTATAGGGGATGTAAATCAAGGATTGGAAGGGCTACAAGAAAAATATGGAGAAACACGTATTGCAGATGTTGGAATCCGTGAAGCCACGATCATAGGGCAAGGGATTGGAATGGCCTTACGTGGACTTCGTCCAATTGCTGAAATTCAATACTTAGATTATATCCTTTATGCACTTCAAACCATAAGTGATGATCTTGCTACCCTTCACTACAGAACTTTAGGAAAACAAAAAGCACCAATGATCATCAGAACAAGAGGACATCGATTGGAAGGTATTTGGCATTCTGGATCTCCAATGGGTAGTATTTTAGGGCTGATTAGAGGGGTCAATGTACTTGTTCCTAGAAACATGACAAAAGCTGCTGGATTTTATAATACTTTATTAGAAAGTGATCAACCTGCGCTAGTTGTTGAATGCCTTAACGGATATCGATTGAAAGAGAAAAAACCCAACAATTTAGGGGTGTTCAAAACAAAAATTGGCGAAATCGAAAACATTAAAGACGGAAATGATCTTACAATAGTTTCTTATGGTTCAACTCTACGTATCGTCGAACAAACAGCACGAGAACTTTTAGAAGTTGGTATCGATGTAGAAGTTATAGACGTTCAGTCTCTAATTCCTTTTGATTTAAACCAAGACATTGTAAAAAGTATTGCAAAAACAAACCGACTACTCATTGTAGACGAGGATGTTCCTGGCGGTGCATCGGCTTATATTTTGACCGAAATCTTAAAACAAGAAAACGCCTACGAGCTTTTGGATAGCAAACCTGAAACACTAACTGCTCAACCCCACCGTCCTGCCTACGGATCTGATGGTGACTACTTTAGTAAACCTTCAAAAGAAGATGTTTTTGAAGCGGCATACGAAATCATACATGAAGCCGACCCAAACACATACCCCAAACTTCGTTAGTATTGTTCTGGTTGCACAAAACGCCCAAAAATTGTAATATTACAGTATAAATCAAAAAGGTTTTTGCTTTAATG
>ERZ1048068.1809-NODE-1809-length-15932-cov-7.941551_pt1 | contig 15932 bp, 8 predicted proteins | sample MGYA00383098_ERZ1048068 | MGnify/ENA primary metagenome ERZ1048068 (study PRJEB29581, sample SAMEA5548368) | metagenome | biome: marine; feature: coastal; material: water | depth 1 m | study: Short-term variability in the microbial, nano- and picoplankton... | reverse complement strand
GTGTATGTACACTTGTAAACAAAGCAACCGGCAGCTTAGGAGACGATGAAATGTCTCTACAAGGTTTTGTAGATGGCGGAAGCGCAACATATATTCGTAAAGTACAGAACCGTACAATGATTGATTTTGATAACAACCATTATACTTGGGAAATACAAGACGATTCAACTACAAACGTACTAGTACTAACAGCTATCTAAATTAAAAGGGGGAGAAATCCCCCTAACTTAGGATTTATAATGTCAAGAGTCGTTAAAGTTTATAATAGTAATTACAAAGTAGCTGTGCAACCTGGCGGAACAATTACTTTAGATACAGGTGACATAACAGGTACAACTGTTATTACCGGTAATTTAGAAGTTAAAGGTACAACTTCGACAGTTGATTCTACTACTGTTACACTTGCTGATAATATTATTACTCTTAGTAAAGGAACAACTGGTGACGGATTACCGGCATCGGTTGGATACGTTTCAGGTATAGAAATAGATAGGGGCGATTTTCTAAAAGCTCGATGGCTATTTGACGAACAAGTATTTTGGCAATTAGGCGGTACTGATGGTTTTGGTACGTTTAGTGCAAGTTTTGCAGACGGACAAAAATTACCTATTAATACGCCTGGTATTGTTTCTAACGGAAACTTATATGTTCAAACTGGAAGCGGAGTAATCAGTGTTACAAACACAAATAATTACGAAGAAAAGGTTTTTACATACACAAATAGTGTTATAACTCCGGACCAAGACGGCAATGTTGTTGTTGATGACGACCATATTCCAAATGCTAAATCAGTTAAAGATTATGTTGAATACGTTTTTGCTAACGAATTTTACGATACAATAGCACAAGGTGATTCTAGTGTCGAAGTTATTGACGAAATACACACATTAAATAACGTTGTTTCTATTGTAGTTAGCGGTAACCAAACAATTATATCAACAGTTGGTCAACACGGATTTACTACAGCTGATACTGTAGATATATCTGGAGTAGAAGCAAACGGTGATGCTATTGAAAATTTAAACGGTAATGGAATACAAATTACTCAAATTGTTTCAACTACATCTTTCAAAGTAAATATAAATACAACCGGCGGCAATGTTGCAAACTATGTAAGTAATTCAGGAACTGTTAAAAAGACAGGCGCTGTTGAAGGTAGAATTAAAGTTACTGTAGAAGGTGTTAATAATACTAACTTCTTTTCTAATAGGGTTGAACTAGAAGATATTAGAATTGAAGGCAGTGAAATTTATACCACATCAAGTAATCAAGATTTAACTATTAGCGCCCCAGGCACTGGTACAATTAAAATTAATGATGTATTAGAATTACCAAGTTCGCCGCATACTGACGATATTTCCTTAAATCCCATTGTTCCAATATCCGGAACTAAAATATATAGTAAGCCAGAAGGTTCAGGCCAAACTGGCTTATATTATGTAAATAGCAATAATACACAAGACGAATTTATTGGCCGAAACAGAGCTTTATTATTCAGTCTTATTTTTTAAAAGGTTAAACAAATGGCAATTGAAAACGCACAATTAACAGACACCCAGCTAGATCTACTAGTAGTGCCAGGCGGAGTACCAAACGGTTATGCTATTACAAATGTAATGGTTTGTAATTCATCATCTGCTGATGCTGCAAGCTTTGATATGCATTTAATTAAAAGTGGCGGATCTTTAGATAATGCAAGAACTATTGTAGTAAAAAATCTAGAGTTACCAGCAAGTGAAACATTTACTTTTGATTCAGAAAAAGTAGTACTAAGCCCAGGTGATAAATTAAGTTTTGTAGCAAGACCAGATATTGGAGCAGGTGTAACAAATCTAGTAGCAACCGTGAGTTATTTGGAAGTATAAAATGAGACTAATAAAAGCCCAAAATACCAATTTACGTAATATTTACGGTAAAGGGATCAAATATGACATAAACGGTCAGGTGATTATTGACAGTACAAATGTTATGCTTGTGCCAAAAGGTACAGAGGGTAATCGTCCTGGAAGTCCTAATAACGGACATTTACGCTACAATACAGATGATGATCAATTAGAAGCATATCAAAACGGCGCTTGGAGAGAAGTACGTTTTAAAGAACCTAATCAAGACCCTGGCATTACACAACAAAACTTAGGTAACGGCGATGCTACCGAAACAGTCTTTGGACCGCTAGCAAGTGGTGATACTGATTATCCAGTACCAGCAGCAGCACAAAATATTTTAGTTTTTGTTGAGAATGTGTTTCAGATATCAGGAACTAACTATACTTTAGAACAAAGTGTATCAGGAAGTTTAACAGGCCCGGGAGCACCATATGCAGACGGTTGGTATATTAAATTTACATCAGCACCTGATTTAGCAAAGCCTATAACAGTACTACACAACTTCGACAAGTAATTGTAATAAATACTGTGTCAAGGAGAATAACGAGTGGCACAAGTAGGTAGAATATCCGGTCCTTTATTACAAGAAAATTTATTAAGAGATGGAAGAGCTCTAGGATCTCCTGAAAATAATTTATCATTTCGTAATACATTAAGTGACACACAACTTTTATTTTTAGATGTTAATGAAGGCAAGATCGGTGTTAACACTGCTACACCTACAAAAGAACTTGATGTTTCGGGCACTTATCGCACTACAAATTTAATTTCTTCAAGTGGATCTACTCCTGGATTTGAGATAACCGATAGTACTTTTAGAGTGTTAGTAGGGGACATTTATCTAAATGCATCTGAAGCTATTGTTATGGCTAATATGGAAAATGGTACTATTCGCATTAGTGATAATATTATTAGTACTATTGTTTCACACGCAGACATTGATATAACACCAAATGGCACCGGCACTACTGAAATTCTAAGTAACTTAAATGTTTTTGGAGATATTTATACTCCTGGCAATATTACCTTTGATGGTACCATTACACTAGGCGATGCAGATACAGACGATGTAACATTTAATTCAGATATTAGTAGTGATATTATACCTGATCAGTATGGTACATATTCGCTAGGCGCCAGATATAAACGCTGGGAATCATTATATACAAATTTTGTTAACGGAGAACGTGTCGAAACTAGTGGGTATATAGTAGGCGGAATTGATCTACTTTTACGCGACGGCGGCAAACTTTATGTTTCTCAAGAAGGAAACGACACTAATTTAGGAGATCATCCTTTTGATCCTCTAGCAACTATTTCAGAAGCATTATCTAGAGCAGAAGCAAGCAGCGATCAGCCATTTACTATTATAGTTTCAGCAGGCGACTATCAAGAAACACTTCCTTTGGTAGTGCCGCCTAATGTTAGTGTTGTAGGTAAAGATATTCGAAATGTTGTAATTACTCCAGATACTAGCAGTCAAAGTGAAGATGTTTTTCACTTAGACGATACTTCAACAATTTCTAATTTAACTATTAAAAACTTTTACTACGATAACATAAACAACAAAGGTTATGCATTTCGTTTTAGTCCGGATGTAGTTATTTCAAAAAGAAGTCCGTATATTCAAGATGTAACAGTAATTACAACAGAAACAACATTAGGCTCAGGAGATGCTGGCCGCGGCGCTTGGATTGATGGCGATGAGTTAAATTCAGCAACGGTTGAAAAGTCTATGTTATTTCATAGCTGTACATTTATTTCGCCAGGCGCAGATGTAATTAATATGACAAACGATGTTAGAGTAGAGTGGCTCAATTCGTTTACATATTATGCTAACAGAGGGTTATATGCATTTGCCGGAGTAAGCGGAGGCGCAGAACTACGATCAATTGGAAGTGCAAACGTATACGGTACATACGGCGCTGTAGCTGACGGTACTGATACATTAATGTATCTAATACAACACAACTTTTCATATATTGGTGCAGGTAATAAAACTGATAACAACGAAGCAGATGTAATACAAGCAAACGAAGTTGTTGAATTAAACTCAGGTCAAATACACTTTGTAACTACAGATCAAAAAGGTAACTTTAGAATAGGCGATAACTTTTTTGTAGACCTTGAATCAGGCAACTCGTCAATTAATATTGACACTGCTGAAATTGATGCATTACAAGGATTAAGAATTAATAGTCCAGGTAGTACAACTGTTATAGATGCAAGTTTTATTACAACTGGAAATATACTAATTACTGATAATGCAATTAGCACTAATGTTGGCGATTTAAATTTAGAAGGTGCTACTGGTACTATTAACATTAATGACAATACTAACGTTTTTGGAAATTTAGATATTCGAGATAATTTTAGTTTTGGCGGCACTCTAAACATTGCTGGTGATCAACCCGGTAGGACTACAGCTAATGATAAACTTGCCTTTAATGTAGACTTTACACAAGACTTTAACCCACACGTTACATTAACTCATAGTCTAGGTGAAGACGTTCGTCCTTGGAATAATGTTTGGATTGATAGGGCAGAAATTGACGATATTACAATTGACGAAAACTATATTACAACTACTGTATCAAATGCAAATTTAGATTTACGATCAACAAACAGAATCTATGTTCCGGATAACAATGTACAAATAGATAATAATTTAACAGTTAACGGAACTACTGATATACAAAGTATTTCGTTATCAGGAACAATTAACTATGTAGGCGATAGAGCACAAACTGGTAATTTTACTATTGCTGGCGAAATATCTAATGGTACTATAGAAATTGAAGATAACTTTATTCATACTATTGAGACGAACGCAGATCTAGAACTACGTGCAAACGGCACTGGAGAATTATTAGTTCCAACTAATAATGTACAAATTGATAATAACTTAACAGTGAGTACATTAACAGATTTGCAAAGTATTGCAATTACTAGTCCACTAATACATACTGGTGATAGAAATCAAACGGGAGATTATACTCTTACTAATTTTAATGTCATTGGTGATATTGATGTTAGTAGTCAAGTACAACTTGAAGAAATCTTGTTCGACGGCAACGTTATTACTACAACTACATCAGACGTAGATCTAGAACTACGTGCAAACGGCACTGGAAGAATACTAGTTACAACTGAAAATGTACAAATTAATAATAATCTAAGTGTAAATAATATCTTTAACAATAATAATATTAATATTACTTTACAAACAGAGTTTGGAAGTGCAGATGTAAGTGACATCGATATTATTGGAAATTATATTTCTACAAACAATAATAACTTAAATTTAGAACTACGTGCAGGTAGTACCGGTATTATTAATATAGAAGACAGTGCAAAATTTGATCAAGAGTTAACTGTTAACAAACCAACATTTTTACAAGACAGTAATACTACATATGAATACGGTCCTGAATTAATTGTTAATGGCACGTTTGATACAAATTTAAACGGCTGGGCACAAACAGGCGGCGGATCTGCAAATGATGTAAATGGTAATTTACAAATTAATGCTATAGGTGTTGCTCGTAACGTATCTCAAGAAGTTATTGTAGAAGCAGGAAAACCATATGACTTTGAAGCACAGTTTAGAAGTGTGTCGAATAGTAATTCATTCTACTTAAGAATATTTGAATCAGGAGTTGGTACACTTTTTGAATGGAACGAAACAAACGGGTTAACACCAGACCAATTATTGACAACATCATTTATTCCGCAAACAAATATAATTGACATTATTTTCCGTGCTGTTGACACTGTTGTAGAGTGGGATAACGTTTCTCTATTTGAAGACATCGGGTTTGTTACAGCATTTACTCCAGTAAATGTTAATGTTACAGGAATTACACAAATAGGTAATACATCTCAAGAAGGAAATATTGCACAAACAGGCAACACTTTAATTGATGGAAATTTATCTGTAAGTAACGAATTTACTAAAACAAATATTAATATCAATGCTAACATAATTAGTAATACCGGTGAAGGTTTACGAATTGCTCCCGACGGAAACGATCCGAACAGTATTCCTAGAATTGTACAAGCTCTTGTAGGTGGAGCAACTGCTAATGATTATACAGGACAAACTGAAAAGAATTTAATTAACTTTTTAATAGATAATAATTACGTTGATGTTAATCTTAACGGGTCAACTACAACTAGTGATTATTTGGCATACTTACAATACATTGTAAATGGCACTGCTGGAGATTTAGAAGTTGATTCTCGTATTACAAGCATTTTAGAAGAAATGATAATATTAGAATATGCAACACCGGGATATTTTAATTCTAACATTTTTAATGGTGATTATTATAATCCTAATTTAGAATTAAAAGCAGCAGGAACAGGAAGTGTTGTATTTTCTAATACAGATGTCGACGTTACAAATGATGTGTCTGTGTTAGGAATTTTATCGTCTGGAAATTTAACAACATCTTCTGCATCTGATATTTTAACAAACGATTACGTTATTTCTAATACTACAAAATTAGAAGATAATTTTATTTCTACTATAGTTACAAGCGCAGACTTAGAATTGCGTGCATTTGAAAACAAAATAGTTAATGTACCTAATAATAATGTTACAATGGATCAAATTTTAACAGTTAATGGAAATACTGATATAGATGAAACTTCTATTACAGGAAATATGATACAAACTGGCAGTAGAACTCAATTAGGTAATATGAATGTTTCAGGTACAGTTACAGTTAGTACTTCAAACATCCAAGATGATATACAATTAGATGATATTTTAATTGATGCTAACGTAATTGAAACACAAGATAGTAATGCAGACTTAGAATTAACAGCACAAGGCGCAGGTGTTATAGAAATACCTAAAAATGATGTACAGGTAAACACTAATGTAACTACTAATACGTTGTATGCTTCTAATATTGCAATTGACACATCGTTTACTTTTGAAGACTTTGAATTGAGCTCAGATATTCAGTTACTTGATAATGTTATTACAACTACTGAAAGTAACTCAAATTTAGAATTACGTACTAGTGATAGTAGTATTTTGCTACAAAATTTATTTGTAAACACTGATACTATAAGTACTTCGATTTCAGACATTAACTTTAACATTAGTAATTCTATAAACATAACCAGCACCAGTGCAGTCAAATTGCCAGTAGGAACTACTTTAGAAAGACAGACGGTTGATAGTGCAATAAGATTTAACTCTACTGACAACGTTTTTGAAGCGTTTAGAAACAACAACACTGTAACGTTTAATGGTGTTTACTCAAGTAATAGATTTACAAGTTTACTAGCACATCCTACTAATAATACTATCGATGCTAAAATTTCAAACGTACAAGTTGGTACTGTTGATGTTAACGGATTGTCGTTACATGGACTAATAGTTGACGATGTGTCAATGCAGAATAATTTTATTACTACAAATGTGTCAAACAGTGATTTAGATCTTAGTACAAATGGTACTGGTAAATTAGTAGTAAATAATATTAGCCTAAGTGGCGAAACTATTACAAATACTATAGATTCAGTTTTTGAAATAAAAAATACACTTTACGGTATAGCAAAGTTTAACACTACTGGAGCTGTTAGAATTCCTGCAGGCACTGACGCAGAACGACCAACAATTGCTGAAGTAGGTATGACACGCTGGAATACAGAAAACGATGTTCTTGAAGTTTGGGACGGAAGTACATTCATTACAGCCGCAGGTACTAGTGCAACAATCAGCTCTGAAGAGATGGACGATCTTATCTTAGAATATACTCTAATCTTTGGGTAATTGACTTCTTTTTTTGCAATACGATAAATACTATTAATGTAGCACAGCGACCATTGTGCTACACTTTCAAACTGTGGGCACCGGCAAAGAGCATAAGCTGAAAATTTGGTGAGAGGGACAGGATCCCCGTATTGAGGAGAAGAGATGGCTGTAGGTCGCATATCAGGTCCGCTCTTGAAGTCAAATCTGATTCGTAATGGGATCGATTTAGCTTTCGAGACAGACTTATTATATCTTGATGTGAACAATCAGCGCATCGGCGTAAAAAATAATGCCCCTCAATACGAGCTAGATGTTACCGGTACTACAAGAACTATAGATTTAGTTGTTACTAATAACGCAGATATTGCTGATATTAATATTAACAGCAATACAATTAGTACTACTAGTCCGTTCTTAAATCTAGCAACACTAGATACTGTTGTAGCACTTAATAAACTTAGAATTGATAGCATTGATATCGAAGGCAATGTTATTTCAACAAACAATGATGACTCGTCAGCAAACGTAAACTTAGAGCTAAGACCAAACGGTACTGGCGCTGTTAACGTACATAGCAATCTAAATGTTGATGGAAATATCTATGCTAGTGGTAATATTACAGCTGACGGCAACATCAATATTGGTGATGCAAACACTGATAATGTTATCTTTAATGCAGAAGTAGCATCTAATATTATTCCTGATATAGATGACTTATACACACTAGGTAGTGACCCAGAAACTGGCGGCAAACAATGGAATGACGTATGGGTTACTAATCTAATATCGTCAAATATTATTGTTAGTGACGAACTTAGTGTTTCTGACATTGATTTTACATTAGTACACGGAAATACATACTATGTTGCTGAAAACGGCGACGATGCGCACTTTGGCGATCATATTTTTGATCCATTTGCAAGTATAAAACATGCACTAAGCGTAGCAGTTGCAGGCGACACTATTCTTATTAGTCCAGGTGTTTATACTGAGGAATTTCCGTTAACTATACCAGCAGGAGTTACTGTTAAGGGCGAAAGTATTCGTGCAGTGTTGATACAACCTACAGTAGCAACAAATACAAATGACGCATTTTTACTTAACGGAGAAACTACCGTTGAAGACTTAACTATAACAGGATTTTATAGTCCAGGTTATGCATTTAAGTATGCTTCGAACTACACTGCAACGAATCGTTCACCGTATATAAAAAACACAACAGTTATTACAACAGGAAGTGTTACAAGTGTATCAGACCCGAGAGGATTTGACGAAGGCGATGCTGGTAAAGGAGTATTTCTTGACGGAGCAGTAGCATCTAGTAATTCAGCTAATACAGCATTATTATTCCACTCAGCAACATTTATTACACCTGGCGTTGATGCAGTAACACTTACAAACGGTGCTAGAGCAGAGTGGCTTAACAGTTTTACGTATTTTGCTAATCGTTCAATTTTTGCATATGATGGAACAACTGGTCGTCGCGGAGCAGGGAAATCAAAACTAACACTATCGGGTGTTACAGGAACATTTGCTCAAGGTAATACACTTACAATTACCTCAGCTGATGCATCAACTGTTCTTACAGGTACTATTGATAGCATAGACGGCAATGATGTTTATGTACAAGGGTATTTAGACTTAGACGGTTTTGATCTAACGCCTCAAAGCATAACAGACGGCACAGCAACAGCTACAACAATCGATAGTTTTGATTTACGCGAGTTTGGTGCAGAAGTGCGTTTAATTGGCTCAGCTAGTGTTTATGGTAATTTTGGTTTAGTAGGCGATGGCCCAGGCGTTATAATGTATGCTATTGGACAGAATTTAGCATACATTGGTAACGGTAAAGAAGTTACTAACGATCCTAATACAGTTATTCAAGCCAATGAAATAGTAGAAGCTAGTGGTGCTAAAATTCGTTACAACTCAGTTGACCACAAAGGCGACTTTAGAGTTGGCGACTTATTTTATGTTAATCAAGAAACTGGTAACGTAACTTTTAGTGTAAGTGACTTTGAAATCAATACACAAAACGGTGTTACATTCAATACAGGCGGCGACACTACGTTTATTGATGGTAGTAAAATTGAAACTGGCGATTGGCGTATTAGTGGCAACACTGTTGAAACGCTAACGCAAGATGCTAACTTTGAAGGCGGTAGCGGAACAGTTAACCTAAACTCAGATGTAAATGTAGCTGGTAGTTTAGATGTAACTGGCAATGTTACGATCGGTGGTAACATTACAATAGGTGATGAAGAAACTGATACTATTCAAATTATAGCAGGTATTGATTCAGACATCAACCCTAAAATTTCAAGTACATATAACTTAGGTACAAGTGCTAAAACTTGGAAGAACTTATTTGTTAATGTTGTTAATCTAGACAACATTACAATTACTGACAACTACATTACAACAACTGCAACAAGCAGTGATTTAGAGCTACGTGCTAACGGAACGGGTGAAATTTATGTTCCTAGTAACAATGTACAAATTGACAATGATTTAACTGTAAGCGGCGTAACATCTCTAACAGACATAAATGTTACTGGTACAATTACACATGTTGGTGATTATAACCAAACTGGCAACTACACTGTTGCAGGTAAAATTAGCAATGGTGATATTGAAATTGCTGGCAATGTAATTGAAACTACAATAACGCACAGTGATTTAGAACTACGTGCTAATGGAACTGGCGAGATCTACATTCCAACTAATGATGTTGTAATCGAACAAGATTTAACTGTAAGCGGTGTTACTGATTTACAGGATACAAACATTACTGGTACAATTACACATGTTGGTGATACTATACAAACTGGCGATACTACAGTAACAGGAAATGTAAATGTAACACAAGATTTAGATGTTACAGGCGCAGCACAGTTTGAAGAAATATTAATAGACGACAATTTTATTACTACAACCACATCAGATGTAGACTTAGAACTACGTGCAATCGGCACTGGTGAAATTTTAATTCCAAACAACGATGTACAAATTGATAATAACTTAACTGTTGACAACGACATTGATGCAACTAATTTAACAACAACTGGATTAATTACAGCTAACAGTTTTACAACTGGTAACATTGTTATTGATGACAATTTTATTCAGACAACACAATCAGATAGTAATCTAGATTTACGTGCTAATGGTACTGGTGTTGTTGCTGTTCCTAGCAACAATGTTGTAATTGATGAAAATTTAACTGTTATTGGCTCTACAAATTTAAACGATGTAGACATCCAAGGTACTGTAACGCAAGTTGGTAATACAACACAAACTGGCAATATTAACCTAACTGGCAATTTTGGAATTACTGGTAATATTACAGTTTCTGATACTGCACAGTTTGAAGATATTAAAATTGAAGACAACTTCATTACTACAACAGAAACAAATTCAGACTTAGATTTACGTGCTACACAATACGGTATTATTTTAGTTCCGAGTAACAATGTAGAAATTGCTAACAACTTAAATGTTGTAGGCACAACTACAGTTAATAACTTAATCGTTAACGAAACTGTAACATCAAATAGATACACAACTGGTGATTTACTATTAGACGACAACTATATTACTACTACTCAAAGTAATTCAAACTTAGAATTACGTGCTAATGGTGTTGGTGAAATACTTGTTCCGACTAATGATGTTGTAATTGAACAAGATTTAACTGTTAACGGAAGTACTACACTAAAAGATACAACAATTGTTGGAGACATTACACATACTGGTAATGTAACGCAAGTAGGTGATATTACACTAACTGGTAACTTAGATGTTGACGGTGATGTAATTATTAGTGCAACAGTTGTTCAATTTGAAGATATCCAAGTTAGCGGTAATAAAATTACAACTACACTTTCAGATTCAAACTTAGAGCTAAGAGCAAACGGAATAGGCGAAATCTATGTTCCATCTAATGATGTTATAATTGAGCAAGATTTAACTGTTAACGGAACAATTACTGTAGGAAATATTGCAAGTAGTGGAAGAATTACTGCTAACAGTTTTAGTACTGGCGATATTTTAATTGATGACAACTTTATTACAACTACACTTTCAAATAGTAATTTAGAACTACGTGCAAATGGCACTGGCAGTATTATTATTGATACATTTGATATTAATAACGATACTATTACAACTAGTGGAGATTTTAATATTGAACCAGGTAGCGAGTTAGTTAATATTAATGCTACAGGAGCATTAAAACTACCAACTGGTACTACACTAGAACGTCCAACAGCCGCAACAGGACAAGTTCGCTACAATACTGATTTAACACGCTTTGAAGGGTACAACGGAACTAACTGGATTAACTTAAAGGGTGTAGAAGATCTAGACGGAGATACTAAAGTAACTGCTGAATTATCAGAGGGAGCCAATGACGGCGTAATTCGATTTGATGTACAAGGGTCTACAATAGTTACTATTGATGATACAGAACTTTCTGCTCCAAGAGTAAACGTTGATGACATTAGAATTGATGGAAACGTTATCGAAACTACTACAGTAAATACTGACCTAAGATTAAGTGCGAATGGTACAGGCAGTGTTAAATTTGATAATCTTGCATTTAAAGAAAGTAGTATTACAAATACTGTTAGTAACAGCATAACTACATTTAATAATACCGATGACGGTTATGTTAAATTTAGTGGATCTTATGGTATAGTACTTCCAATAGGAACAAGTGGTGAAAGACCTCCGTTGGCGTACACCGAAACAGGACAAGTGAGATTTAACACACAAGACAGCCGTGTTGAAGTATATGACGGACAAAATTGGGTCTCTGTAGCAGGCTCGGGCTCAGGTATTACACGAGGTGACGCCGAAGAAATTGCACTAGCAACGGTATTAGTATTAGGATAAAATATGGCAACAACATTTAAAAATAAAGTAGTACCTAATTTAGGTACATCTACAGAAGAAATAATAGCTACGAATGAAAATGCTAGAGTAACTGTAGTTGGATTTAGTCTAGCAAACACTACAAACGGTACAGTTCTTGTAGATGTAGAATTGCAGGATGAAGATAGCGTTAGGGGATATTATGCTAAAGAAATTGTAATTCCTCCAAACACAAGTTTAAGAGTTTTAAATGGTGGTGAAAAATTAATTTTAACACCAAACAATAATCTATTTGTAACTGTAAACGTTGATAATAGTGTTGATGCTATATTAAGCACAGTTGAAATTGTATAAGGAGAATAAGTTATGTCAGCATTTTACGTAGGTGGTACACCGAGTATAACAGAACTTTTAGGAGTAGGACAACCGAGGTATTTTTATGCACTTCGAAGAACAGATGAAGGCACATTATATTTTGCAAAGATCGATCAGTTAAAAGATGTCGATACAATCACAGTAAACAATCCAGGAGCATCAGTAGACGACTTTACTGAGTTTGAGTATGGTGTTAACTTTTTTGACGGACGATTAGAAGAAGATCACAGTCGTCCATATGATAACTTACAATGGGATCAGTATCGTTGGGATAATAAAAATATCTATTATTATGTAAACGAGCAAGGCGAATTGGTGGTTAGAATTAATCAATCATACACGTACGACTCCACACAGATAGTTACATAAATACGTAATAAATTAATAGGAACTGCATAAATGTCAGAATTTAAAATTAGTAGATTGCGCTTTAGTTGGGTAGGAGAATGGGCCGATCAGACACCGTACAACAAAGACGAAATTGCACAATTTAATGGTAAAGCATACGTTTGTTTAATACCACATACCTCAAATAGTTTTTACGACGATTTAGGCTCAGCTGAGCCTAAGTGGGATTTAATGATGACTGGTCAAACCTGGAAAGGTCCGTGGCAACAGTTTACTTTTTATAGTTTAGATAACATTGTAGTGTTCGGTGGGGTTGTTTACAAGTGTAATACAGAACACTTGGCAGGTTCAGTTCTTGAAATTGACGGCGAAAAATGGGACGTTTATGCAGAGTCTAAAACTTGGGCAAATGAATGGAATTCTAGTACTACATACGGTGTAGGTGATATTGTACAATATGGTGGTTCAGCGTATGAATGTATTATTTCTCATATTTCTGCAGATACAGATTTAGAAGGATTAGAGTCAGATTATTACGGATTAGATAGCACACTAGTTAAATGGAAAATCGCTAAAGAAGGCGTGCAATATAGAGGACAGTACGATATTTCAAGTGAAGATAGTACTCAAATTAGATATAAATTAAACGATCTTGTAAAATATGGTCCGAGCATTTATAAATGTGTTAGAGGGCATGCACCAACAATACCCGAAGTAGCTGATCTTGGAGTTTATACAAGCACAGGAATTACAGCTTTTGGAGGAGCAATTGTTTATACAGTAACCGTTGCATCAGGAACAAACGAATACGGCACAGGCAATAAATTTTATATTGCAGGCGAATTTGGTGCAAGTCCATTATTAGAATTAACTAGAGGACTAACATATAGATTTGATCAATCAAATCCTAGCAACGCTACACATCAACTATTGTTTTCAACTACTCCCAACGGTACTTGGAACGGCGGCACAGAATATACAATAGGTGTTATAAAAGTAGGTACAGCAGGAACTGCTGGTGCATACACACAAATTACTGTACCAGATAATGCTCCAGCATTATACTATTATTGTACTAACCATAGCGGCATGGGCGGAACAGCGATTGCTCCTTTACAAAAAACATACGCTGCAACACCGGCATCAAATAGTATTAATGAAGGCAGTGCACTAACAATTAATGTTGCAACAACTAATGTGGCAGATGCAACTACACTTTATTGGACCGTTACTAATGCCGGAGACTTTAGTACATCAAGTGGTAGCTTTAATATTAATGGTAATGCAGGTAGCTTTACAGTAAGTCCGGATGCCGATATAACAACAGAAGGTGCAGAGACATTTACTGTAAGTATTAGAACAGGAAGTGCAAGTGGTACAGTTGTTGATACAACAGAAGCAATTGCAATTAACGACACAAGTGAAACTCCACCAATTCTACCAACATACACTGCAACACCAGTAGCAAATAATATTGACGAAGGCAGTGCGCTAACAATTAATGTTGCAACAACTGAAGTAGTAGATGCAACTACACTTTATTGGACTGTTACTAACGACGGAGACTTTACAACTTCGGAAGGTAACTTTACAATTACAAGTGACGCAGGTTCATTTACAGTAACCCCGGATGCTGATACAGCAACAGAAGGTGCAGAGACATTTACTGTAAGCATTAGAACAGGAAGTGTATCCGGAACTATTGTAGCTACAACAGGAGCAATTACAATTAACGATACAAGTACTACTCCTGTAGTAACCGCTGATTATACAATTAATGTTACAAACAGTGGCGCAAGTGCTTACACACTAAGCGGTTCTGATAGAAATGGACCAGTAAGTGGAAACAATCCAACACTAGCATTTGATAGCGGCGATATTATAGAGTTTGTAGTTAATGCACCTGGACATCCATTCTATATTAAAACAGTACAGGGTACAGGAACTGGTAACCAAGCAACGGGTGTTACAAACAACGGCGCGGCGCTTGGAACAGTTCAATGGAATACTTTATTTCCAGGAACATTCTACTATCAGTGTCAGTTCCACGGCGCAATGAACGCAGCAATAACAGTATCATAAGGAAACGAAGATGGCAATATCAGGAAGCAACTTCTTTAAAAAAGAATTAACAGTATACGGTGTTAGAATTGTAGCAGCAGGCGATGTAGGCGGCCAAGCAGCAGTTCCAGATGCATTTATTGAAAAAGTAGCACAAACATTTAAGTTATTACTTAACAAAGACGATCCAAATATTAATAGTGATGCTCAAATAACAGCAATTAATACACTTGCAGGAGCAAGTGGAACATATCATGCAGGATTGCCAACTATACAGCGTATAGCAAGAGGAGCCGGAGCAGATTATTCTACAAACTTTTTAACAGATCCTGGCATTATATTTTGGGAACTAACTGACTTTTTTAACGAAACAGTATCTAATGATATAGTTTGGTACTTAAATTCAACAGGTGGATCACCGGGCGATGGCGATAATGATGCACAAGAAGTATTAGAACATGTAATGCATACATTGCATATGCACGGACTTGATGCAAGAGGTTTAAAACTATATCCTCAACTAGATGCAGACTGGGCAACTAGTGATTTATATAACGCAATGGTAGAAGCATATGATGGCGGCTTTTGGGATTCAGCAGGATACGGCGGCGCAG
>ERZ1048068.1807-NODE-1807-length-15933-cov-5.606877_pt1 | contig 15933 bp, 16 predicted proteins | sample MGYA00383098_ERZ1048068 | MGnify/ENA primary metagenome ERZ1048068 (study PRJEB29581, sample SAMEA5548368) | metagenome | biome: marine; feature: coastal; material: water | depth 1 m | study: Short-term variability in the microbial, nano- and picoplankton... | reverse complement strand
CTCGCAAAAAAGAACTTACCAACGTGAATCGCGATTAGAACCAGAGCAACAGACTCGAATGAAATAGAAACCCACGTTCCCCGCCGAGTACTTTTGGAGGGGTCATTTGACCTCAGCGTGGTGATGTCCATTCCCAGTAATGTGAGGCAAAAACCAAAGGGTAGGAATTGCGAACCCTCCGTATGAAAGATCGCAAAGGTTGTAATCATGACAACCATGAGCCCCCGAATAGAGGGCGTAGCCACTGCCTTCTTTATAACGATCTTCCAGCAGTTCTGTCAGACTATGCCAAAGCATGAGATCTCTGGAAAAGGTTCAGATGCAAGAGTTGGGTATCCGTCTCTGTTTTGCAATCCCATTCCACTCCCCAGTTTCCACTTGAGATTCCTTCGCTCCGCAGCGATGGATTCTCCACTATGGCATTGGAAAAAATTACCTCCGTTTCTGGAACTGGCGTTTATGTGGAGGGCTCGGACATTGATACCGACCGCATCATCCCGGCGCGTTTCATGAAGTGCGTCACTTTTGACGGCCTCGGTGAATATCTCTTCTACGACGTCCGAAACGACACGGAAGGAAATCGTAAAGACCATCCGCTCAATGATCCGAAATACGACGGCGCCAGCATTCTTCTTTCGGGAATCAATTTTGGCTGCGGCAGCTCCCGTGAGCACGCTCCGCAGGCCATTTACCGTGCCGGCTTCCGGGCGGTGATTGCGCAGAGCTTTGCGGAAATTTTCTTTGGCAACTGCGCGACTCTCGGCGTGCCATGCGCGACCGCTTCTGCGGAAGACATCGAGAAGATTGCGGCGGCAATCGAAGCCGATCCATCGATCGAAATCACAATCGATGTGGAAGAAAAGGTGATTCGCTTCGGCGACGATTCTGTGGCGGCTGGAATCCCCGGCTCGGCTCGCGACGCTTTCCTCAGCGCGCAGTGGGATCCGATCGGTGAGCTGCTTGATGGCGCACCGGAGATCGAAAAGACGGCAGGCGCTCTCGCCTACATGAGTCGCTAGCGTGGCTCATTTTTTGCCTCTTGTGATCTTCCGCACTCGAAGGTGCGGGCTCAGCTACTCTTTTAAAGCGTCCATGTAATTACCTCCGCCGCGATTCACTTTGGGCAGTTCGAATGGTAGATTCGGAATGTCTGGGCCTTCCATCTTCTCGGCTTTTTCTCGTTCGAGAACATGCTTGCCGTGGTATCCTCGCCGTCTTCTTCGGCTTCAGCAGCAGGTGCTGGTGCTGCCGTTTCGATCGATGCTACAGTTACCGGAGCTTCTTTCATCATCGGAGCTTCCGTTGCTGGCGGATTGGTCTGCGATGAGTCGGCAGAAATCGGTGCAGGTGCCGATTTCTCAAGATCGGAAGTAATCGGAATGCCCATCGATTCAAGAAAACGCGCACGTGTAGCGTTGGCATCGGAGCGAGTTGAGGAAGGTAGACTGTTGTTAGTTTCCATGAGTTTTGGCTCAAGAATCAAAAGTATTTTATATTTAAAATATAAGTTATGGAAATTATAATATGGTTTTCTGTGCTAATTTGATTTTTTATGTTTCTTAACGACATTGATGGAATGCACGTCTCCAGCTGTCGGCTTTTGCTGACTTTCTCCGCCTCATTTCTCCTTATTTTCTCTGGCTGTGTTTCTGTGGATTCCACGCCGGGACCCACTCCACCTTCATCGGGGAAAATATCTCTTTCCGAAGCCGATTCTCAGGCGATTGGGAGGAAAATTTGGAAAAATGAGTGCAACGGCACTGTTGAAGGTCTCACCTCGTGGAATAACGGCGAAGATTTTCCCTCGCTCGGCATCGGACACTTCATCTGGTATGTGAAGGGACGCCCCGGACCATTCGATGAGAGCTTTCCCAAGCTCATTGCCTACACGAAGCAGCGCGGAGTCACAATGCCTCGTTGGCTTGGTGAGGCTGATGGCAGCCCGTGGAAAACGCGGGCTGAGTTTCTTGCCCAGAAAAATTCACCGCAAATGAAAGAGTTGCGCAATTTCCTCGCCAACACCGTTTCCGTTCAGACCGGATTCATCGTGCAGCGACTTGAGCGGGCCCTGCCGAAAATGAAGGCTGCGACAGCGAATGAAAATGACCGCAAACGCCTCCACGACAATTTTTACAAAGTCGCTTCGCATCGAAATGGGGTCTACGCGCTGATCGACTATGTCAATTTCAAGGGCGAAGGAGTCAAGGCCGAGGAGAAATATAAGGGACAGGGTTGGGGACTACGTGATGTCCTTCTTGAAATGAAACCAACCAGCGGAGGGATTTCGTCCGTAAATGAATACAGCGAAGCTGGGAAACGAGTCCTTCAACTCCGTATCGCCAACTCGCCGCCGGCACGTGGTGAGTCCCGCTGGCGTGCCGGATGGATGAATCGATGCGAAAGCTACAAGCACGGAGTCTGATTTTTCCCTTTCTTTCGTGCTCAAACTGCATACAGGTAGGCCTCACAGATTTTTCAGACCACTTTTTATATCATGGCTACCGAACGTTCACTCATTCTTCTCAAGCCCGACTGTGTTTCCAAGGGACATTGCGGAAACGTAATTGATCGCTACGAGAATGCTGGCTTCAAAATTCGCGGAGCGAAAATGATGCGTCTCAGTGACGAGCTTCTCGCCGATCACTACAGCCACATCGCAGATAAGCCGTTCTTTCCGAACATTGTCGAGTTCATGCAATCGACACCAGTGATCGCGCTCATTCTCGAAGGTGACGACGTCGTCGGAAAGGTGCGCGACATGCTCGGGCCAACGAATTCGGAAGAAGCTGAAGAAGGAACCATTCGCGGGGACCTCGGCGAGGACATGATGGTCAACATCTGCCACGCCTCCGACTCTCCTGAAAACGCCGAAATCGAAGTGAACCGCTTTTTCAACAAAAGCGAGATCTTCGAATACTAAGGCCAGTTAGCCTCCTATCAAGGGGGCTGGATAAGCTTTTCTACCCGAACAACATCATCTGCGGGTCACCCCCTTCTTCTTCAGGTTCGCGTCGAGGAGCTTGCTTTTTCGAAGGCGGGGATTCCTCGAGAGGGAGATTTCCCCCTTCCAGGCCGGCGAGAATCTCTTTGGCCCGGGAAATGATAGAATCCGGCAAGCCAGCGAGTCGAGCGACCTGGATGCCGTAGCTCTTATCAGCGGCCCCGGGAACGATCTGGCGAAGAAAGATGATCTGATCGTTCCACTCGCGGACGGCGATATTGAAATTGTTCACTGCCGCCCGGGAGTCGGCGAGCTGGGTCAGCTCGTGGTAGTGTGTTGCGAAAAGAGTATGGCAACCAACCTGATCATGAAGATGCTCGACGACGCTCCAGGCGATCGACAGGCCGTCGTAGGTTGCCGTGCCGCGACCGATTTCGTCGAGAATGACGAGACTGTGCTCAGACGCATTATTCGCGATGAGTGCGGTTTCCGTCATCTCAACCATGAAGGTCGACTGACCCTTGACGAGGTCGTCGCTCGCACCAACTCGGGTGAAAATGCGATCCACCAATCCGATTTCGGCACTCTCTGCCGGGACGAAGCTTCCGATTTGCCCTAACAAAACAATCAAGGCGACCTGTCGAATATAGGTCGACTTTCCTGCCATGTTCGGGCCGGTGATGAGCATGAACCTATTTTCATCTGGCGACATCCCGGTGTCGTTGGGCACGAACTTTTCTTCACCGATGTTCTGATCGAGGACCGGGTGGCGTCCCTTTTCGATGACGAGATTCTGCGTGTTGTTGAGAACCGGACGGGCGTAGTCAAAAAGTCGGGCGACTTCGGCAAAGGAAGTCATCACGTCGATCTCGGCAAGCGCTGCCGCGGTCGTCTGGATGGCCTTGAGGTGCTCGAGGACGATCTCGCGCAAATTGAGAAATTCCTCGTATTCCAGCGTTTTCAGTCGCTCATCGGCACCAAGAATCTTGTTTTCCACCTCTTTCAACTCCGGCGTGATGAAACGCTCGGCATTCGCCATGGTCTGCTTGCGCGTGTATTCCGGCGGGACCTTGTCAAGATGGGTCTTGGTAATTTCAATGAAGTAACCAAAGACCGCGTTGTATTTGATTTTCAGCGATGGAATCCCAGTGCGGTCCTGCTCCGAGTTTTGCAGCTCGGCGACCCATTGCTTGCCCTCGCTTGCCGCCTTGCGGAGTTCATCGATCGCATCGCTGTACCCGTCAGCAAAGATGCCGCCTTCCTTGAGAGGGGCGGGAGGTTCTTCGCAGATTGCCCGACCTAACATATCGACCAAATCCGTAAAGTCGCCCAATCTCAGAGAGAGCTCATCGGCCAGTGCTCCACCTTGAAGAGCGGAGAGATGCTCACGAACATCGGGCACCCTTCGCAATGACATCTCGAGAGCCTTGAGGTCTCGAGCATTTCCCGATCCCTGGCTGAGGCGACTGATGGTGCGCTCGACGTCGCGAACTTCGGAGAAAGAGGTGCGCAATTCGCTCAGAAGAAATGATTCCCGGATCAAGGCCTCCACCAGATCCTGGCGAGCGGTGAGCGTTTCGAGATCGCGGATCGGATGCAGCACCCAATTACGCAATTTTCTGGCTCCCATCGGAGTCGAAGTCCGGTCGATAGCGCCTAACAAAGAACCCTTCACTCCGTCCGACCGACTCGTCACGAGGTCGAGGTTCATCTGGCTGGAGGCATCGATTTGAACGTATTGGTCCGTCTGGTAAGCCTGCAGGGTGCGTAGGTGCGAAACGCTTCGTCTCAGTTGCGTTTCGACGTAGTGCATGATCGCCCCGGCGGCACCGATTGCGGGGCCGAGCCTGCTACACCCGAATCCGTCGAGCGACTGAACTTTGAAATGTTCTTTTAGCGTGTATTCCGCCTGATCGAGAAGAAAAGTGTAGCCATCGTAGTCGAGAGCATTGGGAAGCAGATCAAAGTCCGCAGCCTGCTCTTCGGAAAAAAGCAACTCACTTGGCCGGAGTCGGGTCAGTTCGTCTTCGAACGATTCCCGGTCGGTGAATTCAGTCACGCGAAACTCTCCCGTGGTGTGCTCGATGTAGGCAAAACCGATCTTCCCTTTCTGCTGATAAACCGCAGCGAGGTAGTTCGACTTGCCTGAGTCGAGCAGATTGAGATCGTCAATGGTCCCGGCGCTGATGATCTGGGCGATTTCGCGTTCGACGATTTTGCCCGGTTGCGGCTCCGTCGTTTGTTCGGCGATGGCGACTCGCTTCCCTGCCTTGATCAGCTTTGCGAGGTAGCCCTCGGCAGCGTGATAGGGTACTCCACACATCGGCATGCCGTTGCGCTTCGTGAGAGCCACATTCAGAAGCGGCGACGCGACCCGGGCGTCTTCGAAAAACAGCTCATAAAAATCCCCAAGGCGGTAAAAGAGCAAGACGTCGTCAGGCAGCTCCCGCCGCATCGACTGGTACTGCTGCATCATCGGGGTGAGCTTTCCCCCGCCATTTCCGGAATCCTTTGGCATCGTGTTTCGTTATCCTTAGAGAAGGGCGGGAAAAATGCCAGCGAGATTCGCCCGATTGTTGGAATTTGATTGCCGCGAACAAGTGTGGAGCCGTAACTCCTCCCATCGATCCCGACTTCCAGAACGCCCTTCATCCGAAAGTCGCCACCTGGTTTCGCATGAAATTTGGCGAGCCGACGGAGGCGCAGGTGCTGTGCATTCCGGAAATTGCGGCTAAGCGGTCGGTGCTGTTGTCTTCGCCCACAGGATCGGGAAAAACGTTGGCGGGCTTCCTCGGGATTATCGATCGTCTCGCTCGTGAGCATTGGGACGGTACGCTGCCGAAGCACGGGATCCGCTGTGTCTACGTTTCACCACTTCGGGCTCTGGCATACGACATTGAAAAGAATCTGGAAGAACCGCTCGTTGGGCTGGGGCTGGACGATGTCATCACAGTTGGTCTACGTACGGGTGACACCTCCGCTTCCAAGCGACAAAAGCAGCGTCGCAAACCTCCCCACATTCTCATCACGACGCCGGAAAGCCTCGCCATCGTTTTGCCTCAGGCAGGCTATCGCGACTCGCTGAGCCGCTGCGAGTTTGTGATCGTCGACGAGTTGCATGCCTTTGCGGAAAACAAGCGCGGGGTGCACCTCACGGTCTCGCTGGAGCGTCTCGAGCGCATGCAACCGAAAGAAAATCCGCTTTGCCGGATCGGACTTTCCGCGACAGTAGCTCCGCTGGAAAAAGTGGGAAAATTCCTGACCGGATCGGGACCTGATGCGGAGATTCGCGAGACCAGCTACGGACGCCGTGCGTTGATCGAGGTGATGACCCCGATACGGAAACACGCATATCCGCCGGCGGGATACACAGCGACCCGGGTCATCAGCGATATGGCAAACATCGTTGATCGGAATCGGGCAACACTTATTTTCACCAATACCCGTTCCGGTGCTGAGCGTATTTCTCACCGGCTCAAAATAGCACTCCCGAATTTGCACGATACAATCGAGTGTCACCACTCCTCACTCGACCGGGATATTCGGCAGGAAGTCGAAGATCGTCTCAAAGATGGGGAACTTCGCGCTGTCGTCTGCTCGACGAGTCTCGAACTGGGTATAGATATCGGCCATATCGATACGGTCATCATGGTGAGTACGCCAAAAGGGATTTCGCGGGCTTTGCAGCGAGTCGGGCGCTCGGGTCATTCCATACACACCCAAAGCCACGGCGTGCTCGTTGCGACGAACATCAATGATCTGATCGAGTGTATCGTCTGCTCGAAGCTCACCCATCTTCGGCAGCTCGACCCGATCGAAACGCTCGACTATGCGCCCGATGTTGTCGTTCAGCACATCATGGGAATGGCGATGGCGGGTGGAGTCGGGGCGGACGAGGCCTTCGACACGATCCGGTCTGCCTATTCCTTTCGAAACCTTAAGCGGGATACCTTTGATCGCATCCTCGAATATCTCGAAGGCGGAGGTCGCTCGCTTCGTGAGAAATATCGGGAAACTTTTGGAAAGATAGAGGAGCGCGATGGGCTGTGGCACACCGTCTCGAAAAAGGTGGAGCGTGAATACCTCGTCAACGTCGGCACCATTCACGCCGATGGGATGGTGGCAGTTCTTCTCGGTCGTCGCCGTCTTGGCTCGGTCGAGGAGCGTTTTGTAAAAGGACTCAAGCAAGGTGACATCTTCGTCCTCGCAGGAAAGACAGTGAAGCTGATCGATAGCTCGCCGACCGAAGTCATTGTTGAAAGCGCTGCCGGCCGCCTCCCGACGGTCCCGAGCTGGAATGCGAACAAAATGCCCCTCGCATCCGGTATGGCTGCAGAGGTCGCGCGGATTCGGACGGAGCTGGACCAGCGAATCGTCACCAACCAAGAGCCTGCCGATGACACGATCGACTGGCTCGTCGAAGAGTGGTCCATTTCAATCATCAACGCGCAGGCTATTTTCGAGCATTTCCAGAATCAGATCCTGCTTTCGCAGATCCCGACCGAGAATCGATTTCTCATTGAGAAGTTTGTTGATGAACAAGACGACGACGAGCGGATCCACTTCTTTTTTCACAGCCTGATCGGTCGCAGTGCAAACGACGCGCTCTCGCGAATCATCAGTCATCGGGTCAAAGAGGCCGTCGGTGGAAACACGCTCGTGACCATCGACGACTATGGGTTTCTGCTGAGCGTGAAACCGTTCCAGGCGATGGAGTGCGATCAGTGGCGCCAGTTATTTTTTGCCGAAGACGCCGAGGAAAATCTGCGGACTGCGCTGGAAGGATCGCAGCTCGTGAAGTGGCAATTTTCCGGCATCGCCCAGACCGGCCTCATGGTTCCTCGCAACCTGCCAGGAAGAGAAAGAAAGATGCGACAGATTCGGTGGAGCGCCGACTTGCTCTTCCAGGTTCTCGCCGAGCGCGAACCCGATCATCCGCTGCTGGAACAGGCCATTCACGAGTCGACACACACCTTTCTCGATTTGGATCGAGCCGCAGAGTTTCTGGAATCCGTCACGAAGATGGAATGGTCCCTCGTCGAAGTCCCTGCCGTTTCTCCATTCGCCTTCGGCCTTTACGCGAGCAAGATCAAAGAAGGTATGATGATGGAATCCCCTGAGGAAGCTATTGAGCGACTCTATCAGGAAATGCGGAAAAAGCTGGGGCGTGACTAGCTGCTTCGTGACGGGGGAGCCAGGGACCAACCCTGTAGAGCCCGGCACTGTGCCCTGTTGACTCTCAGACCTAACCCTGTTTGGTCCGTGACAACACTTCATGAACTTCCTTGCTCATCTTCACCTTGCTGAACAGACTCCTGAGTCGCGGCTAGGTAATTTGTTAGGCGATTTTGTGAAAGGGTTGCCTTGGGATGATCGCTACTCCACTGGGCTCTGGATGGGTATCATGGAGCACCGCTATGTTGATGCGTTTACGGATGATGATCCGGCGTGGAAGCAGAGTCGTGATTTGCTGCCGCGAGAGCTCCGTCGCTATGCGGGAATTGTTGTCGACATCTACTACGATTATTTTCTCCACCGACACTGGTCGAAATTTTCGGATGGGGAAGAAATGAGCGTTTTCATTGAAGATGTTCACCAGGATCTGGAAAGCATCCTTGACCAGGCACCGCCGCTTGCGCAGGAGACAATCGGGGCGCTGATTTCTCAGAAATGGCTGACGGAATACGCGAGCCTGGACGGAATTGACCGGACTCTTCATCGAGTGTCGCATCGGTCGCCGATCCTTTCTTCGATCTTTGAAGCGTCGGAGGTTTTATCAGGCTCGCTTCCGGAAATGGAGGAGCACTTTCTGACCTTCTACCCTGAACTTCTTGCCTACATGCCGAAGTTGCGCCGGAAGTTGGAATCTGAATGAGCCGGTTTTCTGTTTCGTCCATTTTGGGTATCATCCTATCATGAGTTTCCGCTTTGTTCCGATCGTCTTCGTTTTGCTTGTTCTGACTACGCCCACTGTCGCGCAGGAGAAAACGCTGAAGGGAGCGCAGGAGGCCTTCGCTCGAATTGATCGTCAGATGAACGAGGTATACGGAGAAGTGAAGAAGAAACTGGACGAGTGGAAGTTCAAAAAAGTGCAGGAGGGGCAATGTGACTGGATCGAGTATCGCGACGCACGTGCGGAGTCAGCTGCCCTCTACGATGGAGGGGCCGAGCAGGGGAATGAAAAGAAGAATGCAGAATACTGGAATGCTCTTGCCTACCTGACCGAAACTCGAATCGAAGTCCTGCGTGGCTGGCTCACGATGGATGATTATGAGGAGGACTGGGAGGGTGTTTGGATCGATGGCTACGGTGGCGAATTGTTAATCGAGGAGAAGGGCGAAGGTTCGATCAATTTCACGATCCATGTTGTGCGAGGACCGACCTATCATCTCGGCGCGCTGGCAGGGACTGCAAAAACGAATGGGTCGCTGGGCAGGTTTTCAATCAAGCCAGAGGGAACAGAGGACGAGACCTGGCTCACCTTTCTGCAAAAGGAAGGACGTGTCGAAGTGCTGGGCGCGAACACGATGCACTACCACGGTGCACGTGCCTATTTCGACGGAAAATACATCTGCGTCGGAAAGCTGACGGACGAGCATCGCAAGCTGATTGCGGAGCCTAATTTTTGATTCACTCCAAAAACTCAGCCACCACCAATCCAATCGTCTACTTGTAGCGCCCTTCAAAGGACGGTATCGACTTCCAGAGCTGGATCAGGATTTCCTGATAAAGGTCACCCTGATCATCCAGCGAACGCCCCGAGGCATGAACGACGCGAAAGAGAAGCCCACGGTGCTCCTCCACCCAGCGGCAAAGGCGTGCTCTCGATTCCTCGTCCGTTTCCGGCATGCAAATCCAGTCGTCACTACATCAGTGACAGCGGGATGCGATTTATTACATGAAAATTGGGGAAATTGTATATCACCCCCGCAGCTTCGCCAAAATCATCTCCGTAACCTGCTTCGGATTTGCTTTCCCTCTCGACAATTTCATCACCTGACCAGTCAAAAAGTTCGTGGCCTTATCATTGCCCTCAGCGACTTCTCCGGCCGGGCCGGGGTTGTCGGCGATGGCTTGATTGATGAAGCCTTCGACTTCGCCGCTGTCAGCGGGTTCGAAACCTTTTTCTTTGGCAATGTCAGCTGGTTCGCGATCGGGTGAGGCGAATAGATCGGCGAAGACTTCTTTGGCCTGATTGTTGGAAATTTGTCCTGCTCCGACGAGATCGACGAGGGCTCCGATTTTTTCGGCGGACACTTCGCATTCTTCGATGGTGAGAGAACGCTCGTTCAGTTCGGCGAGGAGATTGTTGATGACCCAGTTGGCGACTTTCTTGGGAGACTTGGCCCCTTTGGCAGCAGTTTCGTAGTAGTCGGCGAGGACCTGCTCGGAGGTGAGGACGGAAGCGTCGTAGTGAGTGATCTGGTAATCCTTCTCAAAGCGCTCCACTTTTTCGTGAGGAAGCTCCGGGAGATCCTGCTGGACGCGGGCGAGGATTTCCCCGGTCTTTACGGGAAGCAAATCGGGGTCGGGAAAGTAGCGGTAGTCATGCGCGTCTTCCTTGGTGCGCATGATTTCGGTCTGGCCGATCTCGTCGTTCCAGCGCCAGGTTGCCTGCGTGAGCGTGTTCCCGGCTTCCAGTTCAGCAATCTGCCGATCCACTTCGTAGTGGATGGAGCGGCGGACGGAGGACGTGGAGTTCAGATTTTTTAGCTCAATCTTTGTTCCGAGCTCGTCGGTCGATTCGGGGCGAACGGAAATGTTCACATCGCAGCGCATTTGGCCTTTCTCCATGTCGGCATCGGAGACGCCGCTGTAGACGAGGATCTGTCGCAGGGAGTTGAGGTAGGCGACAGCTTCTTCGGCGGAGTCGATATCCGGCTCGGAGACGATTTCCATGAGAGGAGTTCCCGCGCGGTTGAAATCGATCGTCGTGTAGGTGGAATGGTGCGTCGACTTGGCGACGTCCTCCTCAAGGTGGATGCGGGTGAGCTCGACTGTTTTGCCCGGATTGACAATGTCTTTCTGGTGGTCTTTCGGATAGGCCAGTTCGTAGAGCGGAACCCCGCCACCAAGACAGAGAGGCAGATCGAATTGCGAGATCTGGTAATTCTTAGGCATGTCGGGGTAGAAGTAATTCTTCCGGTCCCACTTCACGACCTCGGGGGTGGTGCAGTTGAGGAGCTGGCCGGTGATGATGGTACGCTCGATCGCGCCGGCATTGAGAACGGGGAGGGCACCTGGCAGTCCGAGACAGGTCGGGCAGGTGAGAGAGTTGGGCGGCTCTCCGAATTGAACCGGGCAGGAGCAGAACATTTTGCTCTGCGTTTTCAGTTGCACGTGAACTTCAAGCCCGATGCTCGTGATATATTGGGATGATGCCATGAAAAGTGGTGGGAAAAGGGGTTTACTCTGGCCTTGCGCCCGCTGATTTCAACTTCTTCACATGCCCCTTCAAAATGGGTTGCAGCTGAACTCGTTTCAGTAGCGGCTTGAGTTCAGGGTCTTTTGCGATTTCACGAATCGCCGGGGTGAATACCAGTTTGATTCGGTCGTGATCTTTGAGGGCCTCGTGGACCCTCGGATCCTGGTTGACCTTGATGATTTTCTCGCTTGCGGCCAGTTTTGCGCTATCGGGCTGGCTCAGCAGATGGGAGCGAATCAGGGAGGACTGATTCATGATCGCGAATGCCCCGGCGTTGCGATTGGCTCGATTGCTGAAGGGATCGAATGAGTCAAGGATGGAGCCCATGAAAGGGATGTCCTCAACCGAGTCGCGCCAGGCCGAGGTCCAGGGATAGGATGGAATTTGCTCTGCCATCTGGTCGACTTTGTCCCGGCTCAGCGACGCGGCATAGTTCAGCTCGTGCAGGGTGCCTGAGATTCGAATGCAGGTGAAGAGTAAGATCACGATAACGAAGCTGGGGAAGAGGGAAAGGATCCCGCCGGATGTGCCATCGACGAACGAGTGAAGGAAGCCTTCGGGTCCGAGCATCGATTTGAGGGCGAAGCCCCCGAGGATTCTCACGACCAGAAAGACAAAAAGAGCGGCTCCTCCGGAGATATAAACCGCCTTCTTCCACTCGATTTCGATTTCAGCGAATTGAAAGGCGAGATCGGGAACGAATTTCATCCCGACGAAAAAAACGGCCATCGCAGAAGCCGCCGCAAGACCTGAAGAGAGAATGCTGAGAACCCCTTTTTTCACCGACAGGAAAAAGAACCCAATGAAAATGAGAAAGGCAAAGAAGAAGGAGAATGAATCTGTCATTTCAGCCTGTCCGTGGTTCTGCGGATGTTACATTCAGGAGGGAGATCGATCTCCGCAAAGAGCGCGCTGGCGCAGCATGTGATCGACGAGCACGAGTGCAGCCATCGCCTCGACCATGGGCACAGCACGTGGGAGAACGCAGGCATCGTGTCTTCCGCGCCCGGTAAGTTCCGTGTTTTCGAGGCTCGTGCTGACCGTGGCCTGCTCGGTCATGATCGTGGCGGTAGGTTTGAAGGCGACGCGGAAAACAATGTTCTCTCCGTTGCTGATTCCACCCTGAACGCCACCGGAACGATTGCTGGTTGTGCGAACTTTCCCGTCGACAATGCGAAAGGGGTCGTTGTGCTCGCGCCCGGTCAGTTCCGTTCCCGCAAATCCTGATCCGACTTCGAATCCCTTAGTTGCTGGCAGACTGAGCATGGATTTGGCGAGGTCTGCCTCGAGGCGATCAAAAACAGGCATGCCGAGACCGACGGGAACATTGCGAATCACACATCCCACGACCCCGCCGACGGAGTTTCCATCCGAGCGAACTTCTTTGATGTAATCGATCATTTTTTCGACCGAATCCGGATCGCCGGTGCGAACGATGTTCGATTCGATCATGTCGCGCGTGACTGTGTCGGTATCGACGTTGGCTTTCAGCGTTCCGATGGAATCGACGAAGGGAAGAATTTCTAATTCGGGAGCGAAGCAGTGTTGGATCACTTTTTTCGCAATCGCAGCAGCGGCGACACGACCGATCGTTTCGCGAGCGCTGGAGCGACCGCCGCCTTGCCAGTTTCGAATACCGTACTTCGCCTGGTAGGTGTAGTCGGCATGCGAGGGGCGGAATTTCTCGCTCATTTCTGTATAGGCTTCGGGGCGAGCATCCTTGTTCCGGACAAGAATTCCGATCGGTGTCCCAAGGGTCTGCCCCTCGAAAGTGCCGGAGAGGATCTCGGCCTGATCTGCTTCTTTTCGCGGTGTTGTGATTTCACTTTGACCCGGACGACGCCTGTCGAGATCGATCTGAATATCTTCCTCCCGCAAGGGTATTTTCGGCGGACATCCATCCACAACCACACCTACCCCTCCGCCGTGGGATTCACCCCACGTGGAAAGCCGAAATAATGTCCCAAAATTCGATCCCATTCTACTTTGTTGAATGAACGGGAAACCATCCGCGCGTCAAGGCTTCTTCCGGCATACGTCCGAAGGCATTTTTTCGCGTCGCTGGCCGCCGATCACTTGTGTAATCGAGCCATTTCCCGTTCGACTTCGCGATTGTGGACTCTTTGCTTCAGATCTTCACGCTTGTCGCGTTGGTCTTTCCCTTTTCCAACGCCGAGCTCGACTTTGACGCGACCGTTTTTCCAGTAGAAGCGCAGCGGCACGATGGTTGCGCCTCTCTGATCAGTGAGGGCGGCGAGCTTTCGGATTTCCTTCTTGTGCAGCAGAAGGCGTCGATTCCGAAGTGGCACATGGAATTCGTGGCTGGCTTGTTCGAAAGGGCGAATGTCGCACTGATAAAGCCACGCCTCACCGCGATCAACCCGGACAAAGGAATCCCCGATATTGATTTTTCCGGCGCGGATCGACTTCACCTCGGTTCCCTTCAATTCGATTCCTGCTTCGAATTTTTCGGAAATATGGAAGTCGCGTCGCGCTTTTCTGTTGGTGGCGATATCGCTCATTGATTAGCCGCATTTCTGGGCTGTGGAACCTTCGCCCGACTCTTGTCTCGCCGCAAGAATCGTTGCGGAGGAAAAAAACAGGAAAATTCTGTCACGGATCCTCAGAAGGAGGCAATTAGCAGAGAATTCTTCCTTCTCAGAATTCAGAAATAAACCCCAGTGCCGCTTTCGCGGCACTGGGGCCCTCCTCCTTAAAAGATCAAGCAGAGTTTCTAAAGCGTGTTAAAAAACCCTGCCGTCACAACGAATTTTTAGTTCCTTGCCCCCAAGGCGGCAAGGGAAATTACTCGGTTCTTGCGATCCGTTGCTCGTGTTTCTCATAGAATAGATAGGAATCTATGTATTTCCTCGCCTCCGCATTAGGGTTACAATTCCGATTCCTCTCTGCGCCGGTGAATGCCAATGGAGTTTTCGTCGGGATCTCGAACAAACGCCATGTGGCAAACGGGGGTTTCGAGGGGGGCCGAAATGAAATTCGACATTGGCTTTTTCGAGTTCAGCAATGGCATTATCGAAGTCATCAACTTCCAGAGCGACGCCACATCCATCCTTGCTCGGGAGCATTCCCTCGGCGAGACTGATCGCGAGCGTTCCTGCTCAGTTATCGTATTCGATCCAGTGGTCTCCCTCCATTTCGTGATCCATGGTTGCGGTTAGGCCGAGAATTCCCTCATAAAATTCAGGGGTGCGTTTCACATCCGTCACGGGATACACGAAAAAGGCGATTTCTTGGACTTTCATTTTTTGGATAACTGGATCCTCATATGTTTATCAACAGGCTATTTCCACGAGCAAGACTTTCCCCTTTCCTTTCCCTGACAACAGTTCGTAACATTTATAGACCATGAGCGAATTATTGATCGTCCTGGGATTCATTGTTTTCTCCTTTGCTTTGCGCAGTTTCCGCGCCCGCTTTCTTCGTAAGCTTGGAGCATTGGGACTGCTGGCGGCGACTTTTCTCGCGTTCTATTTGCCGACTGGGAGCATTGCTGCTGGTGTCGGCGGATTACTGATCTGGTTCTTGCTGCCGTGGCTGGAACTGTTGACCCGGGTGCGCAATCTGCGCCTCCCGATTCATAAATCGCTGGAGCAGCAAGCTCCTCCCGGTGCCTCGCGCTTTCCCGCTTTCAGCGAAATGACTGATGAAGTGGAAAAAGAAGGCTTCGAATATGTCATCGACACGGGTTGGGAATGGGACGGCGTGAAGCAGTTTTTTCGCCTTTTCTACAATGCAGAAACCCGCGAGCAGGCTGCGATCTGTCTTACCGAGCAGGATGATATTTCCTGGGGATGCCTCTCTCTGACGACCCGGCTGGAAAGCGGAATTACCTACCGGACGACAAACGTTCCCTTCAGCACCCCGATGGCTTCGGCTCCAGATGTCATCGTGCGCCGAGAGCCCGAGGCCGAACTTTTCCCAGACGTTCTCCGGAAGCATCGGGGCTGGATGATAGATCTGGCAGTCGAAACCGAAGACTTCGTGGCGGAGACACCTGAGGAGCTTCCGAATCTGATCGAACTTGAAGCCGGGCAACAGATCAAACATAACCTGGATAGCGGATTGATCCGCCTCTCGGAAAAAGCCGACACCTTTCGCTACTCGTGGCGCGGGCTTTTTTATCTCTACTTTCAGCTAGTGAAAGATATGGTGAAAATGTGCTGAACGCAGCGTTTCGAAACCAAAACCCTCGCTTTCCTTTTTCCATGGCCACATTTCCCCTGCAGCAACCCGTTCCTCTAGTTGATCAAGTTGGGGTGGACGAGCGCGCTGCCAAATTCACGAAACGGTCGATCAAGAACGAGGCCAAGGCGGTTGGTTTGAAGATGGCGGTTTCGATGATGGACCTGACGACCTTGGAGGGAGCCGATTCGAAGGGCAAAGTCACCCATCTCTGTCGTAAGGCCCTCCTTCCAATGGCAGATCGCTACGATTGCCCGCCGTGCGCTGCGGTCTGCGTCTATCCGAATCTCGTCGCGCATGCCGTTTCGGAACTGAAGGGCACGGGAATTCCGGTCGCATCTGTTGCTACCGGATTTCCAAGCGG
>ERZ1048068.1806-NODE-1806-length-15946-cov-10.339437_pt1 | contig 15946 bp, 15 predicted proteins | sample MGYA00383098_ERZ1048068 | MGnify/ENA primary metagenome ERZ1048068 (study PRJEB29581, sample SAMEA5548368) | metagenome | biome: marine; feature: coastal; material: water | depth 1 m | study: Short-term variability in the microbial, nano- and picoplankton... | reverse complement strand
ACCTTCACATTCCACTAGATCTCCACTGAGTGTAATACTAGGAACAGCAGTAACTGGTCGAAGGATAGATGAGCCTACCACAACTACATCAGTACAACCTGCACCAATCTCTTTAATCTCACAATCTAAGATTGCATCACAACTGAGTCCCATTTGGTTTAAATCTACAATAGTAATCGTAGAATTACTTGCTCCTGAGATGTTTGCAGAGTTTGTCAAAGCCACACCATTCACTCGCCATTGGTAAGAAAGTGGAGAAACACCACCACCACAGGCAGTAGATGCCGTTACTGAATACGTTCCACCCTGAGTACCCGAGGTAGTACAAAACTCTGACAATGGATCATTGCCAGGATTGTAAGATGCTGTAATTTGAGCATTCACACTTATTCCCGTAAGCAGCATCGTTACCATTAGTAAAAACGCTTTGGTCATTGCAACACTTGCACGAAATAGATTTGGTTTAATATTAATCATTACTTGTTTGATTTTAATCTAGGGGCAAAAATAAATTAAAAATGTAACTAAACAGCATATGGCAATAATTTTTTATAAAAGATGTAAATCAGTGGTTCCGAGGGACTTTTATTCCTAATTGAAAAAAAAACCTTCAACAAATCAAGTGCATGTTTGAGCACAAAAATCCTTTAAAGCCTAGTTAATTAAGACTTTGTCCACAATCTCAAACTCAATAAAGGTGATTCTAACTAACATTATATAAGGACAAATTGCAGGCGTTTGAAAGTCAAAAAAAAAACACTAGTGTCTTTTTTTTGACACCTAAAAACAAAATTGTGGAAACTACACCCAATATGAAAGCAAAATAAAAGAGCTGACAGCATATCTTATTCAAAACATTTGAATTAGATTTCCCACCCAATCCAGTTCCCAATCAAAACAAAACTTTTAAGACTTCGAAATTCGTTCAGACACAAGCGTGAGTAGACGATTTCGTAAATACACGATTCTCAGAGCCTTAAATATTGCCAATTTTGGTTTTATTGCATTTATTATCAAGTTTTTACGAGCAAAATATGTCTAATATAATTCAACAAACTGCTTTGATTCTCGTATGTTTTGATCATATAACCTCTCAAATTTAATGTTTTATATACCTCAATCCATAAACAGAATCGTTGCACTCGTGAGTTGACTAAACTTCGAAACTATTGATTACATTCGTCTCACTATGACAGATTTAGAAATAGCACAAGGAGTAGAATTACAACACATCAACAAGATAGCTGGAAGACTAGCGATATCTGAAGATTCTCTAGAACACTATGGAAGATATAAAGCTAAACTTCCGCTTACACTCATAGATGAGAACAAGGTAAAAAACAGTAATCTAATTCTTGTAACAGCACTTACGCCTACTCCGGCAGGTGAAGGTAAAACTACTGTTTCCATTGGACTAAACGAAGGACTAAATAAAATCGGAAAGAAATCTGTAGTAGTACTTAGAGAACCCTCACTCGGGCCAGTATTCGGTATAAAAGGTGGAGCTGCAGGAGGTGGATACTCTCAAGTAGTCCCGATGGAAGATATTAATCTCCATTTTACTGGAGATTTTTCTGCCATTGAAAAAGCCAATAATCTACTAAGTGCTCTTATTGATAATAATATACAGAGTAAAACTAAAAGTCTCAGAATAGATCCAAGAACTATTATTTGGAAAAGAGTAATGGACATGAACGACCGTTCACTAAGAGATATCACTATAGGATTAGGTGGCACGGCCAATGGAGTTCCAAGACAAGATGGCTTTAATATTACGCCAGCAAGTGAGGTTATGGCTATTCTTTGTATGGCCAAAGATATCAATGACTTAAAGGATAAATTAGGGAATATATTCATAGGATACACCTATGACCGTAAGCCTATATATGCAAGAGACCTAAATGCTGAAAATGCAATGACCCTACTTCTTAAAGATGCTATAAAACCTAATCTGGTACAGACTCTCGAACACAACCCTGCTATAATACATGGAGGACCTTTTGCCAATATTGCTCAAGGAACAAATACAATAATAGCAACTAAAATAGGTATGTCTCTCGCAGATTACACTGTTACTGAAGCAGGTTTTGGTGCTGATCTTGGAGCTGAAAAATTCTTAGACATTAAATGTGGATACGGAAACCTTAAGCCTAAAGCCGTAGTGATAGTAGCAACTATACGAGCACTACGTCACCACGGTGGCTCTCCAAAAGAAGAATACAACACTCCTAGCCTCGAAAGGGTCCAAAAAGGATTTGCCAACTTAGAAAAGCACATAGAAAATATGAGCAAATTTGATCTACAACGTGTGGTGGCCATCAATAACTTCTATACAGATAGCCAAGAAGAAATAGATTGGCTAATAGAAAAATGTGCTAGTATTGGTGTTAAAGCTGTACTAAGTAAAGGGTGGGCAAACGGAGGTAATGGAACTGCTGACCTCGCTCGAGCTGTAGTGGAAGAAGTAGAAAGTGGGAAAAGTGACTTCCATAAACTCTATGACTGGAGTGCTCCAGTAAAAGAAAAAATAGAAACCATAGCGAAGGAAATATATGGTGCAGATGGCGTAGATTATGCTGCAAAGGCAAATGCTGGGCTAAGAACCATTGCCAAACTTGGACTTGATCATCTACCTATTTGTATGGCCAAAACACAAAAGTCATTCTCAGATGATGATAAAAAAATAGGTCGTCCGACTGGATTCAGAATCACGGTTCGTGAATTTGAGATAGCTTCTGGAGCTGGATTCCTTATTCCGATACTGGGTAATATGATGCGTATGCCTGGACTACCAGCTGTTCCAGCAAGTGAAGGTATGAACATCGATAATGATGGTGTGATTACTGGATTGAGCTAGGTTTACTTCAATGAATACCACTCTAATCCCGGATATAGATGGTGTGCTCATTACTACTCCATCTTGGAAACAAGATATATTGCATGAAGATAGGTATTTAGATTTCAACTCATCCTGCGTTGCCAATTTGAATAAACTCTTATCTATACATAAGTGTGAAATTCGGTTCAGTTCCACTCGTAGAAACAAGAAATCATTGACTGATTTTAATAACATTTTCAAAAACCGACATATAGATCAACATATTTCTGATTTCCTTACAGATTATAAAAATTGTAGTTCTCGACGAGAAGAAGTCGAGCAATTTATCAGAGATAAAAGATTAAATAAGTATCTTATTATAGATGATGAAAAATCTCTACAATCAATGAAAACCTACAATAACCAACTCATTATAACTGACCTCAAGATCGGCTTCAGCAAAGGGAAATTACAAGAAGTAATCTATAAGATTGAACAGTTCTAGCTCTTCTCTGCAATAAGATAATCGGCAAATCCATACCAATCCCAGTAAACACCACCTCGCACATAGCCTTTTGTGATGAGCTGAAGAGGAATTTTAACAGGCATCAAAGCAATATTGATCCAGCTTCTATTTTTACCTGCCATTTTCACCTGAAAACGTCCTTTCATAAAAATATTGGCTACTTCTTTGATTGACCAAATACGCACGTGTGTATCATCGTCAAAGAAATTTAATGTCTCCTTTTTACTCGGAAAACTCGCACTTGCTTCGGTTGGGAACTCTATATAAAACAAACCGCCCTTCTTTAGCTTTTGGAATAGCAGCGGTAAAACTTGCTCGCCATTATGTAAGTGCTCGATGACATGACTCATGATGATCACATCATACGTATCATCCGGGATAACACCGTACTCCAATTCAGTAAGATTCAGCTGAAAAAATTCATCCATATTCCGAATATCTTCCTCTGTATTGTCGTAGCTCACATCCCTGTCAACCCCTGTATAGTGGCAGTTAGGCAGCCACTTTTTAGTAATTGTACTCGAGTGACTACCAGAACCAATATCCAGTATTTTTAAGTCTTTCTTATCCGTATGTCTCCCGATCGTTCGGAGCCTGAAGGGCTTTAACTTGGTACTCATGGATTAAAATCCGAGTTCAATATCACCACACATGTTAGCAGGCACTATCCACTCATCAAACTGCTCAGCGGTAAGGTAATCCAACGCTATTCCAGCTTCTTTTAGTGTCGTATTTTCTGCATAAGCCTTTTTTGCTATTTTGGCAGCTTTATCATATCCGATATGAGTATTCAGTGCTGTTACAAGCATCAATGAACTATCAAGTTTTTTCTGAATTTCGTTGTGATTTGGCTCTATGCCTACCACACAATTATTGTTAAATGATAGGCAAGCTTGACCTAATATTCTTGCACTTTGAAGCAAATTAGCAGCTATGAGTGGTTTGAAAACATTTAATTCAAAATGTCCATTACTTCCACCTACTGTTACCGCTACATCATTCCCCATTACCTGTGCACATACCATTGTCAAGGCTTCACACTGCGTAGGGTTTACTTTGCCCGGCATGATACTCGAGCCCGGTTCATTACTCGGTATAATGATCTCACCAATACCACTTCTAGGACCTGAACTAAGCATTCTTATATCATTCCCTATCTTCATACAACTAACAGCTGCTCTCTTCAAAGCACCGTGTAATTCTACCATCGCATCATGAGCAGCTAATGCCTCAAATTTGTTCTCAGCCGTGCGAAAAGGCATCGCCATTTCTCTAGATATCTTATCAGCAACCATTACATCATAACCCTTTGGTGTATTTAGTCCTGTACCTACAGCAGTTCCTCCTAAGGCTATCTCCTGAGCTCCAGTCATTGCATTTTCAATGGCTATAATACTCATCTCTAGCTGTCTTCTGTATCCTGAAAACTCCTGACCAAGAGTAAGTGGCGTAGCATCCATAAAGTGAGTTCGTCCAATCTTCACGATATCCTTAAACTCGCGAGCTTTTTTCTTGAAAGTGTCTTTCAATACTTGTAAGCCTGGTATAGCAAAATCTATCATCTGCTTATAGACCGCAATGCTCATTGCCGTTGGGAAAGTATCATTACTACTCTGAGATTTATTTACATCATCATTTGGATGAAGAAACTTTTCTTCATCAGATAATTTACCTCCATTTGTCACATGACCGAGATTGGCTATCACCTCATTCACATTCATATTGCTCTGAGTTCCTGATCCAGTTTGCCATATTACAAGCGGAAATTGGTCATCCAGTTTGCCATCTATTATCTCATCACATACATCAGATATTAAATCTGCTTTCTCTTGCGAAAGCACACCAAGTTCTGCGTTGGTCATAGCAGCACACTTCTTCAAAACACCAAATGCCTTGATGATTTCAATAGGCATAGTTTGATTTCCTATTTTAAAGTTTTCTAAAGATCGTTGGGTTTGTGCAGCCCAATATTTATCTGCAGGCACTTTAATTTTTCCTATACTATCACGTTCTATTCTGTAGTCCATTGTATATAATAATGGATGCAAAGTTAGTTAATCACATTTTCAATATGCAGTTACGGTCACAGTTTTATATCTTTGAACATTAAAAATTGCTAAATAATTAAAGGAATGTTAAAAAATATAGCTTCAGTGTTATTTCTCATCTGCTTTGTTCTTACATCTGTGAATGTCACGGCACAGACCTTGTCCAAGAAGGAAAAAAAGGTATTGAAAAAAGAAATTAAAACGTACAAGAAAAATCCTGAGAAATGGGTTGAAATGTTAAAATTTCACGACAATCAGTTAGCAGAACTTAATGCAAAGATTGATGACTTGAAGGCAAAATTGGCTGCTGAACAGGCAGAAAAAGCGGAACTAGCTGCTAAGCTAAAGAATCTAGAGATGCAATATCTCACCTTGAAAAAGAATATGCCAAGCACCACTCTTCCTGATGGAACAGTATACCAAGTGCAGATGGGCTATTACGAGTATCTTGATCTAATGTCTTTCAACACAAAATTGAAGACCATAAAGGCTGAAGAAATTGATGGTAAAAAAAGATATGTGATTGGTCATTTTGATAACCTAATGGACGCAGTACAATTCAGTAATGATATAAAAACTTTGGGTATATCAGATGCTTTTGTATCACAGTATATAGATGGTGAGAGAAACATGGAATTCGACGCTCTCAAAGTACTAGAAAACTAATTTCACGTCTAGACCTTTCAAAAAATTTAATAAGACCCTCACTTAGTAATTAAGTAAGGGTTTTTTATTTACGCTTTTTGTAAACCGGAACGGTGCTGCATGGCTCACCATACATGATAGTCTTGGCATAAGGTAATAGCCTAGACGTAATCATAACATAAGCGTGGTTGCTAATCTCTCTCTCTCCGCAACCCTTGATCACCACACGCTTGTCCAAATAGTCCTTCAGAATCAAACTGCCAAGTGCTCTTTCTGCTATTAATGCGTTTAGCTCTTTCGGAGTACAGAAATATATATCATTGGTATGATCTTTTAGAGCCGTACTCACTAGCATATAAGCCCAAGTAGGCACTATAGCATCAGCACTGCAGTACAAGGCTATGACCTTATTATTGTAGATACTCCAGTCATTTTCCTTTATCCAAGCTCTGAAGTCTTTTTCTCTAAGCATCAACCCGTGAAACAATTGATCCTTTATATCAATAGAATCTACCTCTATATCTGGAATCATAGTCTCCAAATCCAAAGTGATGATCCCACTCTGTTCTACTCTATTAATTATTTGATCGGCCATTTATTCTCCTACGGTACTAATTTTTAGTGCATTTGTTTTTCTGTTTTCTACTACAGGCATCGCTGCAGTATTAATCACTACATCTCCATCTTTAAGTAAACCATCTTCTTGAAGAATATTTATTACTCCTTTTATGGTATCATCAGTATTGGTTCTGCTATCATAGAAATATGCCCTAACATTCCATACTAGACTAAGACGTGATAAAAGATTTTTATTTGCTGTGAAAATAAAAATATCACAGTTTGGGCGTCCACTCGCAATCTTATAGGCCGTATACCCCGTTTGTGTCATTGAAAGTATCGCCTTTGCTTCTATTCCTTGACTCATACTAACTGTAGCATAGCAGATTCTATCAGATAAGAAGGATGCAGATGAAGGGTCTGGTTTTTTAATTTTATTATAAACGTCCCATCCAAGCTCAGTACTCCCGAGAATTTTTTCTACCGCTTCTACTGCTTTCAGCGGATACTGCCCTACCGACGTTTCTGCACTAAGCATAACAGCGTCAGCACCATCCATTACAGCATTAGCTACGTCATTGGCCTCTGCTCTTGTAGGTGTAGGAGAAGTAATCATACTCTCCATCATTTGTGTAGCTATAATAACAGGCTTAGATGCTTCAATGCATTTCGACACAATTCTTTTCTGAATCATTGGGACCTGCTCCATAGGCATTTCTACCCCTAAATCCCCTCTAGCTACCATAATAGCATCTGTTGCATCTATGATGCCATCTATATTATCTACTGCCTGCGGCTTCTCTATTTTCGCGACTACATGAGCATCACAATTGTTCTTCTTTAAAATATCTTTTAGTTCTAGAATATCTTTTTCCTCTCTTACAAAAGATAAGGCTATCCAGTCAAAGTCATTTTTTGTTATAAACTCAAGATCTTTTCTGTCCTTTTCCGTAAGACTAGCTACAGACATATCTGAGGAAGGAAGGTTGAATCCCTTATTAGAGCTCAAATAACCGCCATTTATAACTTTCGCCTCTACTGTGGATGCATTTACCCTTTTAGTGAATTCGAGCTCCAGTTTTCCGTCATCTAAAAGCACTCGCTCCCCTACTTTTACGTCTCGAGCTAATGTAGAATATTTCACATAAATAGTATTGCCAGAACTTAAAGTGGCTTCCGTAGTAAGGACCATTATCTCTCCATCATTAAGAAGCATTTTATCATTCTCCACTTTACCTATTCTTAGCTTAGGCCCTTGTAAATCAGCAAGAATAGCTACGTGTGTACCTAGCTCTTCATTCACTTGACGTATGTTGTTTATTACTTGAAGATGAGTGTCCCAGTCGCCGTGAGAAAAATTAATTCTACACACATCAACTCCAGCTCTTATTATTTTCTTAAGCATAGGAATATCTGAGGTAGCAGGACCCATCGTTGCTATGATCTTAGTCTTATTGTATTTTATACTATTACTCATAATAATTGCGTGAAATTAAGTATTTCTTTTTGATTTGGTTTATCTAACGCAAAACAAACTGTTATATCATTAAGATTGCGAATAGTCGAGATTAAATCTTTGTTAATTTCATCCTCTGAAACACTGCATAGTAGATAATCTGCCTTCCTAAACCTTGGATAAAAAAATCCTAAATCACCTTTATTCTTTATTAGAAGATACATAGAGGCATCATCAAGAAAGGTCAATCTATAGCAGAAATGAACGCTTTTTTTATCAAATGTCTGAATATCATCTGCAGCTACAGCATCGATATCTGGGTGATTTCTCAGGATATAACCTAGCTTAATTGTTTTCAATGGTGTGACCAAACCCATGATTTCTGGGTATTCCAAGACTAATTCATCTGCTGTAAATAAGGACTGTGCCATTTTATTTTTTTCGGTCTCGTAGGTTTATTGCAAATAAATATTGTCTTATTTATTTAAAAAATTGTTCTTTTGCACCATTAACAAAATAAATTAATATGTCTGAAATAGCTGAAAAAGTAACATCAATTATCGTAGATAAACTAGGTGTTGAAGAATCTGAAGTATCAAATGAAGCAAGTTTCACTAACGATCTTGGTGCTGATTCATTAGATACAGTAGAATTAATCATGGAATTTGAAAAAGAGTTTAACATCGCCATCCCAGATGAGCAAGCTGAGAAGATTGCCACTGTAGGAGATGCAGTAAGTTACATTACTGAAAACGCTGGTTAATAAAAAACTATCCACTCAAAATGCAACTCAAGAGAGTAGTAGTAACTGGGATTGGAGCTCTTACCCCACTAGGAAATTCTGCACAAGAGTATTGGGAAGCTCTAGCAAACGGTGTAAGTGGTGCCGCACCTATCACGCGTTTTGATGCTGAAAAGTTCAAAACAAAGTTTGCTTGTGAGCTAAAGAACTTTGATGTCAAAGATTACCTAGACAGAAAAGAGGCTCGTAAGATGGATCCTTTTACGCAGTATGCTATGATTGTAGCTACTGAGGCTGTCGAAGATTCTGGTATCACAGAGACCGATTTTATACCTGAAGAAGTAGGTGTGATTTGGGCAAGTGGTATTGGCGGACTTACTACACTTGAGACTGAAATACACAATTACACCGTGGGTGACGGCACTCCACGGTTTAATCCGTTTTTTATTCCCAAAATGATCGGAGATATTGCTCCAGGTCATATTTCTATTAAGTACGGTTTTCGTGGACCAAACTTTGGTACCGTATCCGCTTGTGCGTCATCTAACAATTCATTGATAGATGCATTCAATTACATTCGTTTGGGCATGGCCAAAGCCATTATCACAGGTGGATCAGAAGCTTGTGTAACTCCTTCTGCCGTCGGTGGATTTAATAGTATGAAAGCTTTATCTGAAAGAAATGATAGTCCAGAAACTGCTTCTAGGCCTTTTGATGCGGATAGAGATGGCTTTGTGCTTGGAGAAGGGGCTGCCTCATTGGTATTAGAAGAGTATGAGCACGCTAAAGCCAGAGGAGCCAAAATATACGGTGAAGTCTTAGGTGGAGGTATGACAGCAGATGCTCATCATATTACTGCACCTCATCCAGAAGGTCTGGGTGCTACTAATGTTATGAAGTTCGCTCTTAGAGATGCTCAATTAAAACCTGATCAGATAGACTACGTAAATGTACACGGAACATCTACACCGTTAGGAGATATTAGTGAGACTAAGGCCATCAAAGGAGTCTTCGGTGACCACGCTTACAACCTCAATATAAGTTCTACAAAATCTATGACCGGACATTTGCTTGGTGCAGCGGGAGCAGTAGAAGCTTTAGCGTCACTAATGGCTTTAAATAAGGGCATAGTGCCTCCCACAATAAATCACTTTACGGATGATGAACAGTTTGATCCAAAATTAAACTTCACATTCAACAAAGCTCAGAAGCGTGATGTCAATTATGTGTTAAGCAACACTTTCGGTTTTGGCGGACATAATGCTTCCGTTATTATGGGTAAAGTGTTAGATTAGGAACTGTGTTCAACAGTCTACTTAAATTTTATTATACCTCTTTTTCCAAAAATGCTGAATTTTATCAACCGCTCTTTAGAATTTTAGGATATTGTCCTTCTAGATTGAAGCTCTATAGGCAAGCTTTCGTACATAACTCGATATCTAATAGTTCTGACCAAACCACTTATAGCAACGAAAGACTTGAGTATCTTGGGGATGCTGTCTTAGACATAGTAATAGCTGATTTACTCTATAGAAAGTTTCCTTTCCAAGGGGAAGGTTTCCTCACTGAGATGAGAAGTAAGTCAGTGAGTCGCAAACGACTCTCACAAATAGCTACAGATATGGGTATCCAAGAGATGCTTAATTTTGATAAGTCAATAAAACGAAACCACGCTGCAGTAAGGAGCTTAGCTGGCAATGCACTAGAGGCTTTAATAGGGGCTATTTACCTTGACAAAGGTTATGTATTTACATTACGCTTTATTCGTAAAAAGGTACTAGGTGTACATCTAGATTTCGACGAACTCAAAGAGACTACTGAGAATTTCAAAAGCTTGTTAAACCAGTATGCTCAAAGAACGAAAAAAGGGTTACTCTTTGAAGTACAAAACAAAGAGGAGGACAGTAAAATAAAGATATACATTATCGCAGTCAAAATTGATGGTGAAGAAATTGCCAGAGCTCGCGGAAAGTCCAAAAAAATCGCAGAACAACTAGCTAGCGAGAAAGCCTGCGATATTCTTAAATTGCTTAAGAATTAGACTCTATCGGAAATTTTTCAATTGCTATGTCGAGCCTTTTCTTTAACTCTTCCAGCCCTAGTAGTTTTAGTACTTCATAGATAGGAGGCCCACCTGCTTGACCTGTCATAACCCAGCGAAGTGGTTGCATAAGCATACCCTTACCTATATCATTTCCCTCAGCTACAGATGTAAGGCAAGCCTCCATATCTTCTGCAGAAGAGTAGTTATTAGAAACTAATTCTGAAACGTACTGAATAAGATATTCGGCTACTTGCCCTTTCCATTTTTTACGTCTTACCTTATCATCATATTCTAATGGAGTATCGAAGAAATAATCTCCCAACGATAAGATCTCAAATGCGAAACTTACTTTCTCCTTCAATAGTTCGATAACTCTAAGGATATACTCCTCACCTTTGACCTTATGTCTGTCTTCAATCTGCTCTTCCACCATAGACAATAACTCAGAACCTTTGGCCATCATTAAGTATTGATGATTAAACCACTTAGCTTTGTCTTGGTCAAATTTTGCTCCACTCTTAGAAACTCTTTCCAATGTAAACTCTGCAACTAAAGACTGAAGGTCAAAAAGCTCTCTGTTATCAGAAGGATGCCATCCCAAAAACGCCAACATATTTAAAACTGCAGCTGGTAAATATCCACTCTCCTTGTATCCACTGCTAATTTCTCCTTCTGGCGATTTCCATTCTAGGGGGAAAACAGGGAACCCTAATCTGTCTCCATCACGTTTACTCAACTTTCCTTTTCCGTCAGGCTTAAGAATTAGAGGTAAATGAGCAAACTCAGGCATGGTATCTTCCCAGCCCAAATATTTATATAGCATCACGTGTAGTGGTGCACTTGGCAACCACTCTTCACCTCTTATCACGTGACTAATTTCCATTAAATGATCGTCCACGATATTCGCTAAGTGGTAAGTTGGCAACCCATCCTCTTTCAATAATACTTTATCATCTAGCTGGCTACTATTGAAAACAATCCAACCTCTGATCGTATCATGGAATCTGATCTCCTCGTTTCTTGGTATTTTTATTCTAACTACATAGGCATCGCCTCTATCCATACGCTCTTTCACTTCATCCTGGCTCAGCGTTAGTGAGTTCTTCATACTCATCCTAGATGTCGAATCGTATTTAGCACTCATATTATTTGCTTCCAACTTAGCACGCATTTCAGTCAATTCTTCTGAAGTGTCAAATGCATAATATGCTTTGTCATCTTGGACTAGCTTGTGTGCATATTCAGCATACTTATCCATACGTTCACTTTGTTTGTATGGACCAAAATCACCCCCCTCTTTGACACCTTCATCAGCGGTAAGTCCAAGCCATTTTAGACTTTCATTAATATAGTCCTCAGCCCCTTCTACAAATCTCTTTTGGTCAGTATCCTCTATTCTGAGAAGAAATTTCCCCCCATGCTTCTTTGCAAAAAGATAGTTATATAAGGCTGTACGCACTCCGCCAATATGCAAAGGGCCTGTAGGACTTGGTGCAAAACGTACTCTAACTGGTCTGTTATTCATGATATTAAATCCTGTATTCTGAAGGCTGCAAAAATAAGTTGATTTATTGACTATTTATCTAAGGGTCAACGGTATGTTCAAGTAATAAAGTGAAAAGCAAAAAATACTTTTAGATTAACCTACTAACCGCGTTTAGAGATGGTTTTAAGACCATTTTTTGCTCTTTGCTCAATGGTCTGAACATACTCTTTATTGCTTTTGTAGCTCAATGCTTTTCTGTAATACTTTTCGGCATTCAAGTAATCGGAATTTGCTAAGTACCAATCACCCAAATATATGCAAGCGTACGGAGCATAATACTCTTCACTTTCTAACCCAAATAAAGAGCATGCCTCATAGTACCTAGCTGCTCTATCCTTGTCACCAAGTTTTTCAAGAATCCGACCATACCGATAGCTGTACTCCACTTTCTCATTTCTGTTTTTCAGAAGTTTATGATCAATCAAAGCAATGCTATCTTTAGCTTTCAAATATGCTCCTACATCACACAACAACCTAATTTTCAACAAATTAGCATTTGGTAGCGGTTTACTTGCATAGCCTATTGCTAATATGTCTTTTGCCACAAGTGTTTTAGAATGTTCTTTTATTTTTTGTTGCAACAAATAAGCTTTCTCGGTATCATTCTGAAGTAAATAATACCAGCTCATTTTCTGTAAACAGCTCTGTTTAAAGTTATTCCCTTTATGCTCTTTATAAAAGTGCTCGAGATTTAGGATGGCTCTCTTATCGAATAACCTGAGTTTTGCTTCACCTTGGAGATAATCTAGAAAGTAAAAATTCTCATATAAGTCTCCTCTGGGCCGATCATTGAGAATATTAAGTACAGTATGTATCTTGTTTAGTTTAAGTGCAAGAGAGCTCCTAAAAAAGGCACTTAGAAGATTTTTTTTATAATCCTTCGTGCAACTTAAGGTTGACGACCAAGCTTTTGCTGGTTTCTTCGCTATGTGGTGCAAGGCAAAAGAATATAGATATGCCGTTTCTTTGGCAATACCCGCTAAGTACGTTGTATCATTTTGATGAATAGTTAACTTTTTAAGTATTCTCAATCCCTCATTTAGATTTCCTTTTATACCTAGTAATCTCAAAGCCCAATTGTATTTATCTGGGACAGTTGATAAATACACCTTTAATAAACCTAGGGCCTTGTTATTTGGTAAATAATTGGGGAACAGGTTATGATTTTCAGTAACCAACACGTTTGCCTTGTTGATATCAAGAGCTGTACTGTATAGCTCTTGATTCTTACCTTTCAGAGCTGCAGAATAAAGGTAGGTCTCTGATTGTACAAACCTTTTATATGGTGCAGTATCAGGTAAACTCTCGTAATGAACTAGAGCATCATCCCTTATTTTTCTATACTCGGCATAGTCAATTTGATTTTCAGCGATGAAAGCCTTGTAAAATGCATTTGCATGCAGCAAAAAGTCTATCGCACAATTGTTTGGTTCAGACGACTGACGGGCAAGAAGGTCTAGCTTTGTAGAATCTAACTTTAGTTGTAAAATTTGCTTTTGTATTTTAAGCAGATTCTTATCGAAGGAAAAATATGCACTATAATTTCCTAAGGAACTTAGGACTGAAGAAAGGAGTACTGTAAGAAGTATAAATGGCCTGAGTCTATTTCTTACGAACAGCTCTTCTTCTTGGTTTTGGTTTTGCTTCTTCCACATGCTCTTCGATACCAGCCATGCGAGCATCAATCTGAATTCTACCGCACGCCTCGCAAATTACAATTTTTTTAGACTGTCTGATATCAGATTGTAACTGAGGTGGAACTTTTGCAAAGCACCCACCACATGCGCCTCTTAAAATAGGAGCTACTGCAATACCATTTCTGAAGTTATGACGTATTCTGTCATATGCTTTGATCAATTTATCATCAATATTCGTCTGAGCTTTCTCTCTTTCAGAGATTATTTGTTTTTCCTCTTTCTCAGTCTCCGTAGTAATTTCCTGAAGTTCAGTTTTCTTGTTTTCAAGGTCCTTTTGACGCTCATCAAGTCTAGCTTGCACCTCGTTGATCAAGTCTTCTTTTAAAGTAATAGAATACTGTACTTCTTTGACCTTTTTTTCAGCAGCTAAAATAGTAAGATCTTGAATCTCTATTTCCTTATTCAATGCATCAAACTCTCTGTTATTCTTAACATCGTTAAGTTGAGTCTTGTACTTTCTGATTAGCTCATTTGAGGTTTTAACTTGCTCCTTATTAGCAAATATCTGTTCGTTAAAAGTATCTATTTCAGTTTTGAAGTTTGTTAACCTAGTATTTAATCCTATCAACTCATCTTCTAAATCTGACACCTCCATAGGAAGTTCACCCCTAACAGCTCTCAGCTGATCTAAACGTGAATCTATAGTCTGTAACTTGTAAAGTTGCTCTAATTTCTTTTCGATTGTTTTAACTGCCATTTATAGAAAATATTTTATCGGATTAGTATCTACTGCGGATTTAAGGATTGCAAAGGTACTAAATTTTTCACTCAAAATGCTATGCAATAAATCTATGGTATACTTTTCACTCTCATAGTGACCTATGTCACAAATCATGACCTCTCCCTCTGCATCAAAATATTCGTGATACTTGAAATCCGAAGAAACATAAACATCTGATCCTGAGAGTTTTGCAAGTTTAAAAAGAAACTGACCTGAACCTCCACAAATAGCAACATTTTTCACATTGCCTTCAAAGGCAGTATACTTTATTACTTTCAAATTCATAGATGATTTTAGATGGCTTAAAAACTCATCCCTAGTCATCTCTCTTTTCAGCTCACCAATCATACCACCTCCTATTTCCTGATCTGCATTAAGAGTAGGAAACAATTCATAAGCAACCTCTTCATAAGGATGAGCAGTTTTAAGAGCCTCCAATATCTGTGCTTTTTGATGTGCTCGAAGTATAACTTCAATTTTAGCTTCTGATTCCATATGTCTCTTACCTACCTCTCCTAAGTAAGGTGTAGCTCCTTCACCTGGTAAAAAAGTGCCATATCCCTGAGTACTAAATGAACATTCCGAATAGTCTCCAATATGTCCAGCACCAGCAGAAAAAAGTGATTCCAAAATTTGCTGACTTTCTTTTACAGGGCAATAGGTTACCAATTTCAACAAACCTCCTGTTTTTGGAGCAAGAATATGTGTGTTCTTCAGCCCCAATCTATCTGCTATTTTAGCGTTCACACCATTATGATACACATTGTCTAAGTTTGTATGAATAGCATAAATCGCAATATCATTTTTTATAGCTAGCTGCACTGTGCGTTGTACATAGTTGGAATTGTTAAACCGCTTTAGGCCACTGAATACAATTGGATGATGAGCAACAATGAGATTGCAACCTTTTTCAATCGCCTCCAACACCGTATCTTCTATACAGTCTAAGGAAACAATTACTCCTCTAACTTCCGTCGACTTATCTCCCACGATAAGCCCACTATTGTCATAGCTTTCTTGTAAACTAGGCGGTGCTATAAATTCTAAGTGTCGGGTAATATCTGAAATAAGCATTGGACGAAGGTAGGGAGTTAAAATCAAGAAAACTTTAACTTTGATTCGATGATTTGGATAATTTCAATCGC
>ERZ1048068.1803-NODE-1803-length-15957-cov-5.099610_pt1 | contig 15957 bp, 13 predicted proteins | sample MGYA00383098_ERZ1048068 | MGnify/ENA primary metagenome ERZ1048068 (study PRJEB29581, sample SAMEA5548368) | metagenome | biome: marine; feature: coastal; material: water | depth 1 m | study: Short-term variability in the microbial, nano- and picoplankton... | reverse complement strand
GGAATGACGAAATAATACAAGAGTCTATCAGCAATGAAATGGCCCGCGGCGGCCAAAGTTTTATGATCCACAATAGAGTGAAAGACATAAACCAAATAGCACAGCTAATACGCAACCTTGTTCCTGGAGCTCGTGTTGCCGTAGGCCACGGACAAATGAAGGGTGATGATTTGGAACATGTAATGGTTCAATTTATTGAAGGCGAATTTGATGTACTGGTCGCTACTACTATCATAGAAAGTGGTTTGGATATACCAAATGCCAACACCATTATCATAAACAATGCGCACATGTTTGGGCTTAGTGATTTACATCAAATGCGTGGTCGTGTTGGCCGTAGCAACCTTAAAGCATACTGTTATATGCTCGCACCACCATTATACACACTAACAGAAGATGGACAAAGAAGACTGAAAGCCATAGAGGAATACTCTGATCTCGGCAGCGGTTTTAATGTAGCCATGCGAGATCTCGATATACGTGGAGCCGGAAACTTACTCGGGGCAGAGCAAAGTGGCTTTATAGCTGAGATAGGTTTTCATACCTACCACAAAATACTGGACGAAGCACTAAAAGAACTTCGCAATGGCGAATTCAAAGAAGTGTTTGCAGACGACCCAAAATATAATAAAGCTCCTGAGTTAGAGGTAGAATGTACGGTGGAGACTGATTTTGAAGCACGTATACCGGAGCATTTTATAAGCAATGTAGCAGAACGCATTAATGTATATACTCGCCTAAGTGAAATAAAAGCAGACGATGTACTGGAACAATACATGAATCAGATGATCGACCGATTTGGCATATTACCCAAACCTCTAAACAATCTGATAATGAGTATCCGTTTCAAAATAGCTGCACAACAGCTGTATGCAGAAAAGGTTAAAATCGTAGAGAGCAAAACACATTTATATTTCAACAATGATTTGGGAGAAGAATTTTATCAGAAGGAGACATTTACCCGCATTATGAGTGCAGTGCAACGGCAGCCTGACCATTTCAGTTTCAAGCAACTTAAAAACCACCTAATACTTACTATCAAAGGATTTAGTAGTTATAGATATACGTTGGAGGAGATACGCTTACTTGGTTCGAAGGTCAATAGTCTTATGCATTAATATAGAACGTACTAGAAAGCATTTTAATTGCTAGCTTCCTAACTTAAAACCCTTTTAATAGCTCACCAAATTCCCATACATCCATGAACGAATTATACATAGGAACTGGGGCTAGGCGAATTACATTTGGCTCTCGCCAATCCACTACAACGTCACGCTCAGTAAGGTAATCAAAGAGTGCTTTGCCATTTTCGTTGGTAAGTATACTAATTTGGCACCCACGTTCCCCAGGAGTTATTATCTCAAACGCTATTTTATCGTTGGCTGCTTGTGCATCCATCAATACTTGCTCTAAAAATGTGTTGAGTTGTTTGCCTTTTGCAACTAGAGCATCCATACCAACCTCATCAAACATATCAAGTGATGCCTTATGTGCTGCCATGGCGAGTACGGGAGCATTGCTAAGCTGCCACCCCGCCGCACCCGGCTCTGGAATAAAACCTTTTTTCATCTGAAAGCGCTCACTCTCCTTGTGTCCCCACCATCCAGCTAGTCTTGGAATATCTGGATTATTACCGTGCTTTTCGTGCACAAATACTCCGCTGACACCACCAGGGCTACTGTTCATATATTTATAAGTACACCAAGCGGCAAAATCTACATCCCAATCGTGTAGCTCCATCTTTATATTGCCTGCCGCATGTGCACAATCGAAACCAGCATAAGCTCCTACGGAATGTGCCGCTTCGGTTAGTGCCTTTACATTAAAAGCTTGACCAGTATAATATTGAACTCCACTGAAGAATACTAAAGCACACTCCTCTCCTACCTCATTAATCTTAGCTACTATATCCTCGGTACGCAGTGCGTGCTCACCTTCTCTTGGATTTATTTCTACTACGGCATCTGAATACTCATATCCATGATGTTTCACCTGACTTTCTATCACGTACATATCACTCGGGAAAGCACCTCCTTCCATTATGATTTTAAATCTCTTTCCCGTTGGTCTATAAAAGCTAGCGAGGAGTAAGTGCAAATTGACCGTGAGGTTATTCATTACCACCACTTCTTCTGGTTTAGCTCCTACTACTGTAGCTTCTTTATCAAAAAAATGGTGGTAGCCAAACCACGGGTTTTTGCCGTGAAAATGACCCTCTACACCTAACTTTTGCCAGTCGTCCAACTCTTGCTGTATATAATCTCTTACAGACTTAGGCTGTAAACCAAGCGAGTTTCCTGTAAAATAAAGCTGCTCCGCTCTTGTCTTGCCCGGTGGCATGAAAAACTGACTGCGGTACTTGTCTAATGGATCTTCGCTATCTAGTTTTTGGGCGAACGTTTTGCTCGTAATCATTTGCATTCTGCAAATAAAGAAACAAAAAAGGATAGTTTTAGTATCCGCGATTATCCTAATACGCGAAGAGGCTAATCACATGAATCACAAAACCAAAAAATACTAATATGGCTACTATACTTAAAATAAGAGTGGTAAAAGCCAAAAAATAACGGTCTTGAACCCCAGGATTTTTGTATTCTCTATAGATTCGGATAGCTAGGATGGACATTATTATAGCCATCAGAAAAGAGACTGCACCCAATGCTCCTATAGTGATTGCAAAAAGCGGAGTTACTAAAAATAGAATGGCAGCTGTGATCGAGTAATCGTTCGCCTTGCGATAACGCTCTTTTACAAATTCCTCAGAAATATTGTCCCTAAAAACGCTATCTTCCGACTCATTTGTAGCATCCATATATGCTGTTACAAATCTGCTTATTGCTTGCTTATTTTTTACTTCTAGTTTAGACCTACTCTGCGACTTGCTGTACTCTGTAGCTTGCAAAGTACTACTTTTTGGTCCAGCCATAGCTACTTGCTCATCTAGCATGAGTACTTGCTTTTGACTTGAATTTGGTTTATGTAAAGATCTTTTTACACCCTCAGATTTGGGTATTTCTTTAATCCGCACCATTCTGCTTCCATATTGACTTTGGCAGCCAACTCCTGATAATAACATAACTAAGACTACACAATACGTAGACCACCTCATTGCGCTAAACTAAAACAATCTGAGGAATTTACCCTGCTTGTAAGCAAATCCCTCTATCGTGATATATTGATATGCACAATTAAAAATAGTCTCATTGCAGTCATTCACAATTCCATACTCCTCCTCTTGTCGAACGATTATTTTCTCCAAACTTATAATATAAGGTGGAAGATCATAAATAAGCGGCAATTTCAAATTGCCCTCTGTATCATACGCACCCCACAATCCTTCATGCGACTGCACAGCAATAAGTCCAAATTTTGGCAACTGTACGCGCGAAAATTTGAAGGGCACAATGAGTTGCATTCTATCGTTGATAACGCTTCTATTAAAACTATCTCCCACTATGGCATACCCTCCATTAAAATTATTTGCCTCAACAAATACATAGGGAGTGAGCTCCATACCTTTTTCATCTATGTAAGCGTATAAATCTCCTTGAGCAACAAAAGCTTTTGCTTCTGTAAGCATACTCACTTCCGTATACACATAATCCGAAATCAGCATACTGTCGCGCATTATAGCTTTGTAGCGATTATTGGGATGAGGCTTCACCTCCCAATGTTGTGCGATGCAAAATAGGGTACACATTAATAGCACCGAAACAGTAGTAACAGACCTCATTCTATTTCCTCTAATATTAGTTCATCACCTACAAACCAATGCCCGTTTAGCATTATGGCGAGGTATTTTAATTCATACCTATTTTTGCGCCTAGTTAGTGGCACTGAAACGTAACAATATCGATTACCTTTTTCATCTTTAGCATATTTAAAAGAAGATTTACCCTTTTCTAGTTTCTTTAGGTTAACGTTATTTTTCTCTACTTGTTTCAATGCTTTTTTGTATTCTTTTTGAAGTAATCGCAACATTAACTGCTGCCTGTAGAGTACTTGCTCGAATCTATAATCTATAGCTAGCGTATCAAAAGTAGCTCGCAAGTATTTTACCTGAGGCACAAATGGCTTTATATTACTCTGGTTTTGCGTTAAAAAAGCTCTATAGAAAGTATCGGACATGACAGGCAATGAGTCATAGGTCAAGTTGATTTTTTCGGCAGTATCGGATCTGTGGTCTTGGAGCACATAAAGCTGTGCGTTCCCATAGGCTGATAACGATATAGATATACCTAAAATTAAATTCCGCATGACATACTACAGAAGAGCAAATTTACAGCCAAAGAGTAAGACCTCAGCCTTTATTACTACTAAATCATTTTTTGAAGCTTACAAGAGAGCCTAAGCCTCTGACCACATTTAGAATCTCGTAATCTGATTGTGCTTATTCCCTTCGGCAATCACCCTAGGACACCGACAGAATTATGGTGCATTGACGTAACTATGCATATCTTTGCAAAATGGGACTACTAGAAAAATATCTTTACATTTTATTGTGCTTTATTTTGACACTTAGCGGCTGTAGCAAGACTGATAAAAATGAAAAAATAACAATAATAGCTACCACCGGGATAGTAGGTGACTGCATAAGTCAAATAGTAGGAGACAAAGCAGTAGTCGCATCGCTAATGGGTCCCGGAGTAGACCCACACCTGTATAGAGCTAGCCAAGGGGACATAGAAAAACTAATAACAGCAGACATTATTATCTACAGTGGGTTACACCTAGAAGGTAAGATGGCCAAAATGCTCGAAAATTACACGAACCAAAAACCAACTTTTTCCGTAGGTCAATATGTAGACAAAACACAACTGAAACGAGTAGACGAAACCTCTAACATAGTAGATCCGCATATATGGTTTGGACCACAGCAGTGGTTACAAGGACTAAAAGGTGTAGCAAATGAACTTGAACAAATAGCAGGACTTAAAGGGACACTAGAGAACTATGCAGCATATAAAGATGAGGTAGATCAGATGACCAAAAAACTACAACACGATCTCGATCAATATCTGCCAGATAGTAGCAAACGAATACTGATAACAAGTCACGATGCTTTTGAGTATTTTGGAAATGCTTTTGGTTTTAAGGTAAGGGGATTGCAAGGAATATCCACTGCGGCAGAGTATGGTACTAAAGATGTAAAAAATCTGGTAGATTTTGTAATCACGAATCAAATAAAATCTGTTTTTGTAGAAACCAGTGTAAGTGACAAAAACCTCAAAGCGGTAATAGAAGCTGCGAATGCGCGGGGTTATCAACTCGACATAGGAGGGACACTGTACAGCGATGCGTTAGGAGAAGAGGGAAGACCTTCTAGCACCTACATAGGTATGCTCGAAGCAAATGTAAATACTATAATAAAAGGACTAAGATGAGTAACTCTGCCATCATAGAAGTACATAACCTAACAGTCGTATATGGCAGAAAGCCTGCACTTTGGAATGTCGATTTTAAATTGCCGGAGAAACAGGTAATTGGCATAATGGGCCCCAACGGTAGCGGAAAGAGCACGTTGTTAAAATCCATAATGGGTGTAGTAGAGCCTACCAGTGGATTTACCAAAGTATATGACCAAGAACTGAGTGCCGTAAGAGACAAAGTAAGTTATGTTCCTCAACGACAAGATATAGACTGGGATTTTCCAGCAAGTGTATGGGACATCGTTTCTATGGGTCGATTTCAAAAAAGAGGACTATTCAAAAAACTAACGGCCGAAGACAAAGACATTATAACAGATAGCCTAGAAAAAGTAAACATGTTAGGTTTTTCTAAAAGGCAAATAAGCCAACTAAGTGGCGGTCAACAACAACGTGTATTTTTGGCTCGTGCTATTGCACAACAAGGCGATTTATTCCTTATGGATGAACCTTTTGCAGGCGTGGATATTGCAACAGAGGAAATGATTGTCTCTCTGCTCAAAGAGATTAAAAATGCAGGAAAAACGCTAGTAATCGTTCATCACGATCTGCATACTGCTCAGTCCTACTTCGACCACTTGGTATTACTCAATACTAGGCTTATAGCTAGTGGCACAACTCAGGACGTTTTTACAGATCAATTACTAACGAATACCTATGGGGGTAAGCTAACTACAATAGCCAAAATAAGTCAGGAATTGGAAAATAACGAATTCCCCATTCGTTCTAAATAATTATGGACATGTGGGAACATATCACCACTTTTTTTAGTGCAGAGAACTATACGCTGTTTATAGTAAGCATTGGCTCTGGTATTCTTTGTTTGGCTGCTGGGGTGGTAGGTACATTCACTTATTTACGAAAAAGAGCTTTAATTGGTGATGTAATATCCCACTCTGTACTGCCAGGGATAACTGTAGCATTCATGCTTACGGGCATTAAAAATCCTCTATACTTTCTTCTAGGGGCTATAATATCCGGACTAATAAGCATTTGGATAGTAGACTATTTGCAAGCTAAATCTAAGCTCAAACTAGATACCATTTTGGCTCTTACCCTTAGTGTTTTCTTTGGAGTAGGTGTTGTTTTACTGACAAAAATACAGCATAGTGGGAATGCCGCTCAAAGTGGTTTAGATAGCTTTTTATTTGGGAAGGCCGCAAGCATGAACCTTGTGGACGTGAAATTATTCTCTGTCATTGCCGTTACTAACGTAGTATGTATTGCTATGTTTTTAAGAAGTTTTAGCCTTATCAGCTTTGACGAGAGCTATGCTAAAGGTATTGGTTTTAATGTGAAACGACTAAAGGGCTTTTTGGCATTGCTCACAATCATGACTGTAGCTATTGGTGTGCAAGCTGTAGGGGTTATACTTATGGCAGCCTTACTCATAACCCCTGCCGCTGGAGCTCGCTATCTTACTAATTCGATACCCCAAATGCTATTATTCTCGGGTATTTTTGGTTTTGTCAGTGGACTCACAGGAGTACACATAAGCTACAGCAGTGCGGGTATGCCCACCGGACCTTGGATAGTAATTGTCCTCTCTACATTTACTTTAGTTGCCATTCTCTTCGGAAAGAAACGCGGTGTAATTGCACGGATGCGTGTAAGCAAAAATAATCACATAAAAATAAACAATGAAAATGTCTTGAAAGACATCTACAAGGCTGGCTTACAGGGCACTAAGACAATAACTGTTGCCGAACTTATTAGGAAAGAAAAGTATTCTCACAAACTGTTAGTTGCTACGCTTAATCGACTAGAAAAAATAAACCTTTTGAGCTTGGTAAGGGGAATGATTATATTAAGTGACAAGGGGAGATTGGCGGCAAGAGAGGTCATTCGGAAGCACCGATTGTGGGAGATTTACTTGAGTAAGTATTTTCAGTTAGATGCAGATCACTTGCATGATGACGCCGAGGGGATAGAACACGTCATTACACCTGAGATAGAAATAGAGCTGATTAAACTCCTCGAACGTCCAGAGAAAGATCCACATCAAAGCGAGATACCATACTAATGAATGATTTTTATATAATATTCACGGCAAGCCTAGTCGCTATCAATTGTGCCTTAATGGGTAGTTTTTTGGTGATGCGGCGAATGGTAATGATTGGTGATGCAATAAGTCACGCTGTATTGCCCGGTATTTTTATAGCCTACTATATAAGTGGATCGACCGCCAGCGTACCCATACTCATTGGTGCCGCATTAAGCGGGATACTTGCAACACTTATGATCGAATGGTTTACATCCAAAGCTCGTCTGCAAAGCGATGCCGCTATTGGCATATCCTATACTTTGCTTTTTGCTATCGGTGTAGTGCTTATATCCAAATTTGGTGCCAATGCTGATTTAGATCAACAATGCGTTCTCTACGGAGAGATTGAGTACGTTTCATTATGGTTGCAGCCGATTATTGGCGGATTTTACCTCCCTCAACAAACCATCATTTTAACCATAGCCTGTGTTATTCTAATTGTCGCAATAACGATAGGTTACAGAGGTCTTTTTCTGACTACTTTCGACCCTAATTTTGCAATATCCACTGGCGTTTCCGTTACTTTCTGGCACTATTTTTTGATGACTGGAGTGTCGCTTACTACTGTAGTCAGTTTTGAGTCTGTTGGGGCTATTCTGGTCATTACATTTTTATCCGGACCACCCGCTATTGCCTATCTCTTAACAGAGGACTTCAAGACAATGCTTGTTTTAGCCTGCGTAGTAGGAATTTCCTGTTCAATTGGAGGGTACTATTCTGCCAAATGGCTCAATGTGAGTGTAGCAGGGAGTATATCAACAGTTATCGGCTTAATGTTTCTCATTGTTTTTATAATTACCTCCTTGCAAAAAAGTAAGTTAGATGTAATATCTTCCTGAAAAAGTGACATAGCTCAGCTCTTGCTAATTGAGTAATGTTATATCTGCCAATTATTATCGAGCATTTTAACACATTGTTACTCTCTCGCAAGCATCTCATCTTCTTGGTATTGGTTTTAATTACAGTCACCAAGCGATGAACGGACAACCTGCTGTACTTATTTCACAAATTCCATTACTGAATAAATGAACTTTCCATAAATACCCATAGTCAATACAGACTAAGGGATCTACCAGGGGCTAATAATAAACAGCGCCGCACGCTCCATTTATATAGATGCCATAAGACCTCTTGATGAAATAAATTACTTCAACTCAAATGACTTACCATATTATGAAATAGATGCGCGAAATAATATTTTTAGTAAGTCGAACATACTTACAGATAGCCCAGTTGTTGATGAGAATATAATAGTCATTATAAAAAATAGAGCTAACCTTTTTGCAATAAAATCTGTTTCCCTTGAACGAACATCGCATGATAGTTTTATACTACGCGGGGAGATAAAGGAACTCTAATCCCAAGTTAATGTGGCCCCTGAAAATGTGCCAGAACTCATCAACAACACATTTGCTCCCGCAACATACTTTTTACGCACCACCTCTTCCAGCAAATTTTTATCTGTAATTACATCTACATCTCCAAAACACTCTGCAACATATTCAGCACTTAATGAAGGCATTTTTTTATGCTCAAAAACGCCTTCACTAAAAAATACAACAGCCTTATCTGCTGGATTCATGCTGTCTATATAGTGTGGCAAAAAATCCTTGGTAAGGCTACTAAAAGTATGCAACTCAAATACAGCCAATAAGTCTCCTTCATAGGTCTCTTTAATAGCAGCAGTCGTAGCTCTGAGTTTGCTAGGCGAATGTGCGAAATCTCTATAAACTACTTGTTTACTATTTTCTATAATTTTCTCCATTCTGCGACCTGCGCCGCTAAAGTCTGCCGCAGCAGTATAAAATTCATGTTGGCTAATCCCAATTTCACTGCACACCAACTCTGCAGCTCGCAGATTCTCCAAATTGTGCTTGCCAACTATGTTCAGAGTGTATTGAACTCCTTCAAGTGTTAATCGTGTACCAGACTTATCAGAAACATACTTGGGTGTGTCGTATTGCTCATTGGTTACTGTTGTATTTTTACTCAGCTCAGCTAGAGTCTCGTCACCTGCGTACCAAAAGTATTTGTTATCGTCCCTGTGTGTCTCTATAAATGCTTTGAACGTACCTACATACAATTCCCATGTAGGAAACACATTGATATGATCGTAGGCAATACCTGTAATAATAGACACGTGTGGTTGATACCACAAGAACTTAGACCGAAGATCCAGTGGTGAGGTCAAATACTCATCTCCTTCTATTATTATCAGTGGTGCATCGGACAATTTTACCGACAAATCAAAACCTTCTATTGAGCTCCCAACCACATAGTCAAAATCACGATTCCGTTTGCTCAATACGTGCATTATCATTGCAGTAGTCGTCGTTTTACCGTGACTCCCAGCAACTACGATTCGTTTCTTCTCTTTTGCCTCTAGTGCAATAAATTCAGGAAATGATAGGATGGACAACCCAAGCTCCTGAGCCCTTATGAGCTCTGGGTTATTTACACGTGCGTGCATGCCTAATATAATGAAGTCTATGGCTGTAGTAATACTATCTGCATGCCAACCGATAGTCTTTGGATACAGTCCCGCTTTCTCTAAGTTTGCTTTTGCTGGATTATAGATAGCGTCATCGCTACCCGTTACGGTGTATTTTCTATTACTCAGGGCTATTGCTAGATTATGCATTATAGCTCCACCTATTGCTATTACATGTATCCGTTTTGATTTCACGCTCATAAATCTTTACAAAAATACGGTTGTGCCAAGGGGATATTCACCATAGAAATACCCAGCCGAACGTACCTGTCTTTTTTTGATTACAAGAAGGGCCCAAAAACAAGTGATATTGCACCCTTTAGACAATATTCTGTAGATTGTCTATACTTTTACATCATTCAAAATACCTTAATTTGCGCCATAACATGTTATCAGCAATACTACCCATATACAATGAGGAACCCGGAATAGAGGCATTCGCTGCAACTCTAACTTCTGAATTAAAGAAATGTACAGAATCATTCGAACTTATTTTAGTAAATGACGGAAGTACAGACAGTTCATTGGAAATAATAAAGAAGATATGTCAATCTACAGTAGAAGCAAAATACATTAACCTTAGTCGAAATTTTGGTCACCAAGTTGCAGTATCAGCTGGGATAGACTATGCCCAAGGAGATAGTGTGCTGCTCATAGATAGCGATGGGCAAGACCCGCCAGAAGCTGTAGCATCAATGCTTGCCAAAATGGATGAAGGACACGACGTGGTGTACGCCAAAAGAGCTAAACGGGCAGATGAATCTTTCTTCAAAAAAGCTACTGCAAAAGTCTTTTATCATATACTTAGTAAAATAACAAGTATAGAAATCCCCGTAGATACGGGTGATTTTAGAGTAATGAACCGAAAAGTCGTAAATGCCTTAAAAAGAATGCCAGAGAAGCAACGATACCTCAGGGGGCAGATAGCTTGGCTGGGTTTTAAGCAAACCTATATTACCTATGAGCGAAAAGGACGTAATGCTGGCGAAACAGGCTATACCTACAGTAAGATGATCCATTTAGCTCTTGACGCTATTACCTCATTTTCCAATTGGCCTCTGCGTTTAGCTACTATATCTGGTTTTGTTTGTGCACTACTCGGATTGTTTTTAATCCTATATACTCTTTATGCTCGCTTTATTCTGAATGAGTATGAGCCAGGATGGCCCTCACTTATGGTTACCATCGTTTTTTTAGGAGGCATCCAACTCTTGGGTATCGGTATGATAGGAGAATATATTAGTCGAATAAATGACAACGTAAAGAACCGTCCACTTTATCTCGTGGACGAAACGGATATGGACCGAGATGCATAGAATAGAACCCTTTTTCTTATGGCGGGATATATACAACTCCCAAGACGACCCCAATGCTCTAAATTATAAGGAAGTATCCTCAGAATTCCACTATACCAATAAGGTTTATAACTATCTACTTCATCCACAATGGGATAATTTTGGAAGCGAAACGTTATTTTATAAATTACTCTATGCAGACTATGAACAGCAGTTTTGTGTCATAGAGTTTATAGGAGAGTGGAATGACGCTATAAACAATGATATTATGCAGCTCAAAGGGAAGTTAATCGACCATCTAGTAGAATGTGGGATCCAACATTTCGCGTTAATATTTGAAAATATAATCAACTTTCATGCAGATATAGATGACTATTATCAGGAGTGGAAAGAAGACATAGAGGGAAGCATATATGTTATAAATGCATTGCCCCACGTAATAGATGAACTAAAGAACTACAACCTGCAGCGCTCCCTAAGCTTTGGAGGGTGGCTGAATGATATAAACTGGAGAAAAACCAAGCCGGATCAGCTTCTAGAGGTTCTGAAGACTGATTACCTTGATATTTAAATTTTTTGACCTCATTCTAGACAGGTATATTGATTGGCATTTTTTTTAGACACGAAAGCTGTAAATGAAAGTACCACAGGAATCCCAATATAAGCTAATATTTAGCGTACATAAACACCCTCAATTGGGCGTACTAGTTCACCCGTACATAGTCGCATATACTGCTGTAGAAACACTCTCATTAACTTACCAAAAAGTTTTTTCTGGTAACGCCTCTTATTACACTAGGCTAAGCTCTTTGGAGCTAAAACAAGTAGCAGCCTTGGACGCGCTTATGATAGAACATATCATCCGAAAATTTTCGCCTAAACAAAAAATAAGACCCAAAGAATATTTTCAAAAATACTTTGATAAGGTGGTTTTCAAAACCCAAATAAGGCCTTACATAGAAAAAGCCATAATAAAATGGCTTAGTCATATACCTTCAGAGGGCAAGAGTATTTATGTGGCAGATAACATTAACCCTGCCGCATTTTCAGTGCGTATCCAAAATGACTATACCAAAGTGCTTTTTCATTTCAGACGCAATGAAAATGGCACCTCATACTTCATTACCATAAAACATGACGATGAGCGTGTCCCGTATATGAAACTAGGAGCTCTTTTGCTCTCGCAAAATCCTGCTCGTATGATTGTGAACGGGGATCTTTACAAATTTTATGATTTTGTTGATGGCAGTAAACTGGGTGTTTTTATCAATAAGAAATACGTGCACGTAAAACCAGAAAATGAGCGCATCTATTACACTAAATTTGTACAGCCGCTGCTAGAGACGGCACCTGTTTTTGCACAAGGATTCGAGATAGAAACAAGAAAAGAAGATGCGATACCAATACTAAAATTAACCTCACAGAACGGTTTATATGGCTTTCAACTGCTCATAGGCTACGGTAAAGACAGATTTCAATATGGGGCAGACAAGATATATCATTCTAAGCTAGATTGGGAAGGGAATAAACCTAAATTTACTAGGTACAAACGGTCTCAAATATGGGAGGCCAATAGAGTAAATGCTCTTGCAGAACTCAACCTAAAAAACACTTCTCATAACATCTTCTGTTTAGAAAAAACTGATCTTCCAACGGCAGTAGACTGGCTTCGCAAGCATAAGGCTGTGCTCCTTTCTGGTTACTTCCATATTGAAACAGCATTAGACTTCGTTTACAGCACGGAACTACCCACTTTAAATTATAACATTAATGACAAAATAGATTGGTTTGACCTCAATGTACAGGTTGCCATTGGTAACCAAATAATACCTTTTGCTGCAATAGTAAAAGAAATGAAAAAGGGCTATGACCGTATAGAATTAGACACCGGAGAAATCTTCATTTTTCCTCAAGAATGGTTTGCCTTAGGCGAATCGCTAACAAACCAACTCACAAAAGATAATACTTACAGCATAAAAAAGTATCAGCTTGATGTATTAAATCTCATAAAATCCAAAGAAATAAAAGAGCATCTTGTACAATTGGTAGACATCAAAAAAGAAAAGCCCCACAAACTTTTCTTGGGCAAATTGCGGCCATATCAAGTCCAGGGATTAAGCTGGCTTATGTTCATATACAATAACCGATTTGGCGGAATACTCGCAGACGATATGGGTTTAGGAAAAACCATACAAACTTTGGCTTTTTTGCAAAAAGTAAAACATGTAAATACTAGTATTGCAAACCAATTCTTACTCGTAACTCCCACATCATTATTGTACAATTGGATGCAAGAAATCGCTTTATTCGCCCCATCGCTTACGGTAGCGATGCACGCTGGAAATAAAAGAGCAAAAGCGGCTGAAGACCTCCCAAAAACCGATATTATACTCACCTCCTACGGACTAATAAGAAACGACATTGCCCTTTTCAAAGAACCCCTCTTTGACATAATCGTGCTGGACGAGAGCCAAAACATAAAAAATACAAGTGCCAAAACCACTCAGTATATTAATAAGCTGCAAGCAAATACACGTATCGCTTTGACTGGCACTCCAATCGAGAATACCATACGTGATCTCTGGAGCCAAATGAATTTTTTAAATAAAGGATTACTTGGCTCTCTTCAACAGTTTGAGGAAAAATACGCAAAGCCTATAGAAAAAAATGAGGACCGTAAAAAGGCCTTAGAGCTACAAAAAATCATACAGCCATTCTTACTGCGGCGCACCAAGGTAGAGGTAGCAAAAGACCTACCTCCTTTGACTGAGAAAATAATCAGCTGCCCGATGACAAAAGAGCAAGCCAAATACTATGAAGAAGTTAAATCTAAATACCGCAACAGTATTACAGATCTGGTAAAAGAGAAAGGAATGCAAAAGTCTCGTTTCTCCATATTACAAGGTTTGTCTAAGCTAAGGCAAATAGCAAACCACCCGTATCTTGCAGATAAAGAATATGTGGGAAGTAGTGGCAAGCATGATTTACTAATACAAAAAATAAGTACCGCAATATTAGACGGACATAAGGTATTGGTCTTCTCTCAGTTTGTATCTTATCTCGATGTGCTCGAACGAGACCTTGAGGCACATATTCCATATTATCGCCTTACCGGCAGTACTACTAAAGAGAAAAGAGCGCATTATGTGCGTGAATTTCAAGAGACACCAGCCCCAAGTGTCTTTCTTATCTCACTAAAAGCAGGAGGAACAGGGCTTAATCTCACGGCAGCCGACTATGTTTTCATAGTAGACCCTTGGTGGAATCCTGCGGCAGAATCACAAGCACGTGATCGAACACACCGCATAGGTCAACAACGAAGCGTGTTCAGCTATAAGTTCATCGCCAAAGATACTATAGAAGAGAAAATAACGCATTTACAGCTCAAAAAGCAAGGATTCTCCAAAGATCTAATTGTTACAGAGAACAATATATTATCTAACCTTGACATTTCTGATCTTAGAACATTGTTAGCTTAGTAATTTTATCAGTACTTTTGCCTATATAACACAGAACATGAAAAAATTATTCACTTTATTATTATTAGCGATTACTGCAACAGGCTTTGCGCAGACAGATATTGCCTTACAGTCTATCGACAAACCAGATTACATAAAGGATGGAACTGACGGTACCACTTCATTTGAATTGCAATTCACAATCAAAAACAATGGAGCAGCATTGACAGCCACAGATACCATATACTATTCCTGGGGAATATTAAACGGTGAAAGAACAACAGTGGTTGTAAACGCAGATCCAAGATTATTCATAACAGGTAGCCCAGTGCCAACAGGCGGTAGTTTTCAATCACCTGTTTTTAATGTCGGAATCAATGGCATTGTAGGGACTTCTGCACCTATTAACTTAGCGGTATTAGCTTATGTTTTTAATAGAAGCATCAGCGCAGAAGATGCTGACTCGACAGACAACCTCATCATCAACCCATATGTATGGGAGAAGCAATACGGTGCTTCTGTGGCAGATCTTACCTACAATGAAAATATTTCTGCTCATCCAAATCCCGCTAACGATGTTTTAAACGTAAATCTCTTGTTTGCTGCAGGCAAAGATATTCAGGTAGAACTTTTTGACCTTAGCGGTAAGATTGCTTCAAAAAAAGAAAATACAACCGTTGTATCACCAACTTACCATAAACTGGACGTATCAGGACTTGAAAAAGGTATATACATATTGAAGGTGACCAATGGAGATGCCGTAAGCACAAGTAAGGTGAGTATTACACACTAATCAATTTCACTCGGAACAGATTTAAGAAGCCGTCTCGTCGTAACATACGAGGCGGCTTTTTTGTGCAATATGACTAAGTTTGCCATAATACATTAAAGAGCAAGACTAAACAATGGCAGGACATAGCAAATGGGCTAACATAAAGCATCGAAAGGCAGCTCAAGATAAAAAAAGAGCAAAAGTTTGGACACGAATAATAAGAGAGATAACTATAGCCGCTCGTGATAACGGACCAGATCTTGATTCTAATCCCGCACTGCGACTAGCTGTACAAAACGCCAAAGGAGCCAATCTACCAAAAGACACTATAGAGCGTGCTATAAAAAAAGGAAGTGGTTCAGAGGCGGCAAACTTACAGCGCTACACATATGAAGGCTATGGACCATACGGCGTAGCCATATTTCTGGATACCACTACCGAAAATATTAATCGAACAGTTGCCAATATTCG
>ERZ1048068.1799-NODE-1799-length-15979-cov-5.802437_pt1 | contig 15979 bp, 17 predicted proteins | sample MGYA00383098_ERZ1048068 | MGnify/ENA primary metagenome ERZ1048068 (study PRJEB29581, sample SAMEA5548368) | metagenome | biome: marine; feature: coastal; material: water | depth 1 m | study: Short-term variability in the microbial, nano- and picoplankton... | reverse complement strand
GTACCCAGAGTTAGGCAAAAGAGAAGCCGCTAGTTATACATCAGAGTTTTTCAAAACATTTAAAGATTAGCAGGATTATGAGAGCAGTCAAAGGAAAAGATAAAGTATTAAGTCTGATCAGTAGACCAGAATCTCAAATATATTCCAATGTAGAAGCAACAGGATTTGTACCCTGTACATCTTTAAGTGAAAGAGATCTTTATGTTGCTGAAGAATTATATCAAAAAAACATACTTAAAAAAGTTCGCAAAGATAATTGTGTAGGCTTTAAAACCTATTCAGAAGTAATTTAATTTACTAAAATTATAAATACTAGTATGAATATTCCTAATAGCAAGAAAAAAACCCTTGCAAAAAAATTAGATAAAATCTCATCTAATGTTAGCAAGCGGCCTGTATATATTGTAAAAAGAGTAGGCAATAACTATGCTCTTGTGCATTATTTTAGTCAGAAAGTATTAATTGATGATATACCGTTTGCTTCTGTGGCTAAAAATTTAGCGGATCAAATACACAAACATAAAACAGTTGACCCGGTTAGATTAAGAAAATTCGAAAAAAAGATCAATTATTTTTATAAGCATTACAATGATGCAGTGTTTTATAAGCACACTATGGCAACCACAAATGACTCGTTTAGGTGGTTTGCTACCGAAGCCAGACTAAAAGATACCATAGCCTACCTCAAAGAAGCAAAGTCCCGACTAATAAATTTCTAAAACTTTCTTATAGATGATAAATAAGAGTATAGACAATTTAATATTGGGAAGAATATCATGTTTTTAAAAGAATTTAATCAGAATGGTCAAGAGAGAATTGCCAAGGTTAACAAGTTTCTCAGAGAGGAATTTAAAATGGCAGTGTTATCTGGATTTCCTGACAGAGACAAACTAGTCAGAGTAAAAGAAAAAGCCGACATGGCTTTAGTCAAAATCAAAGGTGCAGATAAGCAATTTCATTTACAACCAGAATATGCAAAGTACTTAGGCATTAGAGATGTTGTAGAAACAATGCTTTCTGAGGGGATGTATTCCGAATCACCTGCACACGAAAGTATGAAACAACAACTCACTGCTACTGTAATGGAACTCATGGACAAAGGCTACACATCAAATGAAGCGAGTGCAGAGTGCATGAATAGATACAGACTAAATCCTCAATTTGCATACAGCGATGATCACATTCTTCCCATGGTGATGATGGCGGCAAAAAATTACCACGAATCCAATTGTAGCACACACGAAGCAGTAGAAGAAGACGGTGTTGCTATACCGCAAACAGATTTAAACGAATACCTTTTAAGTGAACTAGCAAAAGAAGTAGGTATTGAACTTACAGACCCTTCGAGCATAGATGCTATAGAAGAAAAATTAGGCATGTTTGCTGAAGTATCAGGCAAAAGCAGAGATTCAGTTGTTGGCTTCCTAAACGGTTTAGAAGAAGATGCTTTATCAAATGGTATTAAGTTCTTTGGAGCCAAAGTTGCTCAACATAAAACAAACGAAGCAACAAAATTTGGACATAGTCTAAGAGACAAAGGCATGAGCGACGAAGAGATTGGTAAAAAGATAAACATGACAGCAGACGAAGTTAAAGATATGCTTGATAAAACAGAAAAGAAAAACGAAAGCATGTTTGATGATGTTATAAGCAATATGTTAAGCGAAGAAGTTGATGTAGAAGAAGCAGAAGTTGTTATGGCTATTAGAGCATTAGCAAATGACATTCAAGACCAAGTAGAAAGAATTGGTAGAATGGTTAATGAAGATATTCCTGCTATTGCAGATCAAATGGTCAGTGAGTTTGGCGCACAAAGAGCCCAGCAGTTTAAAGATTCAGCAGAGCAAGTACTACAAGCGGCGCTAGACGCCAGCAAAGCAGGTAAAGAAGGAATTAATAGTTTAGTTGGTGAGATTTCAGGTAACCCAGTTGCAGGTTCAGAAATGGGTTTAGGTGATACCGGCGAAGTTATGCCTGAGCCAAGTCCTGCAGACGCAGTGGTAGATCCTGCAATGGATGTTAACGAACCGGCAGCGGCAGGTCCAGAAGAAGAACCACTAGGCAGAGCACCAGTAGAGGTGTAATCATGCTGATAAGTGAAGTCGTAGTAAAAGAAAATTACTTCAGCAACCTTATACTTGCAGTTCAAGATCTATTGGTTAGATATGCGTCCGGTGATCGAAAAGAAATACCTACACAAGAATTTAAAGATGCATTAGCAGATTCGGGATATGATGAAAAAATAGAAGTAATTGTTCAAGCAGTTGACCAAAGCGGTTTTGCAAATAGTGTCGACACTGAAACAATTGTTCCTTTGGACGAATTACCTGCAACAGCAAATACTGAAGTGGAACCAAGTGTTGATGTTGCCGCCATGGCAGATCAAGAAGCCATGGGCGCCATAAAGAATTCGGAGTTACCACAATAATGCCAGGCATATTTATAAACGCAACAACTGCTAGAAGTAGTACTAGGAACAATACAGTTATTCATAACGAAATAACAGCACTGGAAAATGCAGTGTTTGCTAATGTTGATGCTGGTATACTGTACGCTAATATAACTAATTCTGTAATGACAAATAGTAATGTATACTATAATGTGTGGAACGGAATTACCACTGATCCTACCAAAAGAGATCAATTAAACTATGTTAAAAAATACTTCACTGATTTAGGTTATGGAGTAAACATAGTTAGCGACCCTGGACAGACAAATCACTTACAATGGAACATTTCCTGGTAGATTATTTCAAAGATCTCTTTGATCTAGATAGTTACTTTGTTGACTTACAATATAATCCACCCGGTGAAAATCTTAAAGGTGTTTCTAGATTTGATTTAAATGATACCCATGCTCCTATAATTAATTCTTACTTTAAAGAAGATATTGAACAAAAACAAATCCATTCTAGAGTATTAAAACTCTTAAAATATAAGCCAGGCTCATTTGCTTCTGAACATCAAGATAGTGAACAAATAGACTGGACATCAATTACATTAATCGATAAATCAGATGATCTTTTAGGCGGTGAATGTATAATTAATGGTGTTCCTCATGAGTTAAATATAGGCGAAACAGTATGGTATCCTGCAGGCATGCTTCATGGTGTAAATAAATTACGTCTAGGATACAGAAATGTTTTAGTTGTATTATGGTCTTCACTTTCTGCAGAAACTTAAAACCAAATCATATAAGTATTATTACATTTTAAGAGATAATTTTTATGTTAATATCCAAGTACGAATACCCGGCACTGAAAAGAGTCACAGCAAAGTCGGGACAACGTCAATATACAGGCGATGATAACCAACCCGTGCCAAGTGTTACTACAATACTTTCAGCAACAGGCGACAAAACAGCATTAATGAATTGGCGTAAACGTGTAGGCGATGCCGAAGCAAACAGAATCAGTCAAGAGGCCGCAGGACTTGGTACCAAGGTGCATAATGCCTTAGAAAAACACATACTCGGAGAGGAAATCTCCTTTGGTAACAATCATATTAGTATTTTAGCGGAAAGTATGACATCTGAGATGATAGATAAAGGTCTCAGCCAAGTTGACGAAATATGGGGAGTTGAAGTAGGATTAATTGCAAAAGGACTTTATGCTGGTACATCAGATGCTATAGGAATGCACGAAGGTCAGGAAGCAATCATTGACTTCAAGACTGCTAAAAAGATCAAAAAGCGTGAGTGGATCGAAGATTACTTCATGCAAGGTTGTGCATACGCACTAGCACACAATGAAATGTTTGGCACCAAAATACAAAAAGTTGCTATACTAATGGTAGACAGAGAAGCCAAATATGCTGACTTTGTTATTGAAGGCGACGAATTCGAACACTACTGCAATAAATGGGCAAACCGTTTAGCCGATTATTATAATAAAGTCTAGTCACCTAAAGTGATAAATACTACTAAGTTAGGAGACTTAGTGTGGCAGAAGACAACAACAAAATTATTACACGAATACAAAATAGGCGAGGCTTAAAACAAGACCTGCCTAAGCCCTTGCGACCAGGTGAGTTAGGATTTGCAACCGATACAAGACAGGTATACATCGGTGCTGATACCTCAGTTATAAGTGACTCATATAATAAAGTAGCAAAATTTGAATCAGGCTTATCTGTAAGTGCAGAAAGTGTTACTAGATCCTTATCTAATGTACAAATGATTCAATTCAGTGTTCCGCACAAAAGATTCCCTAGAAACAATTTCGACGGTACAGTTAGTAGTGCCACATGGACTCCGTTAAGTAATGCAATACAAGGCTCTAATTCTATAGGTCCTGTTTTTGCTACAGGCGAAACAGTGTTCACTGATATTAGTACAAATGTTGCATTTGGTAACGAAAGCATGCGTGTTGTTAAGAATGGTGTTCTTCTAGTTGCAGATACCTCCGGTGGTTCACATACTAGCATCTCTAGTGGCGCTGATTACTTCTTTGACGCCGCAGGCACAACAGAGACAGATGTACATAAACTTTCGTTTAGAACAAGACCAACTAACAAAGATGAGATTGGTATTACATATTACGGTAACTCAGATGTTTGGAGTGCTATAGACAGTAATCTACAAGACATAAATCCGTCACAACCTACAGGAGTGCCACCCTTCCATGTGAGACTTGATCCTGAGTGGAATACAAGTGATGGCACCTCGTCTAGATTACAACATAGATTTTTAGATCAAAAAAATATTGTTTTATCATCTAGTACCGGTAAAGGCTTCATGGGACTTAGTCCTAAGCACACAGTTGTTGCAACAGAGGTAATGCATCCTCCAGCAGAAGTAGCCCAATGGGATCAAGTTAATGTTCCTTTAGGCACATTATTTCTAAGTAGGAACAGAACTATTAGTGCATCATCAGCATTAACTGCTTCCGGCTCAACAGGGCTGTATAACATAGCAATTGGTGCTATTGATGAATCTAACTTTAGCTCTACAGGCGGATATCTGAATTCTAATTTAACAACTGGCACAGGTTGGCTAGATGGCAAGGTGCTCCCGTACACAAAAAGTGGCTCAGTTATTACTGTAGATACTACAGGTAACGTAGGCTTTATTGGTAGACAAGTAACATCTGTACAGACCAGTAGCACATTAAGATTAGCAGACGCATCCGGTATTGATACTACTGACAGCATTTATATTTACGATACTTTAAATGGCACAGGCCAACAAGGTGTTGTTGCTGATGTTGTTTCACTACCAGGCGGAGGGGTTGTAGAACTTAATCTTGCAAACCTCAGCACATCAACTGGCAGTTCAGAAATTTATGCTATTGTGTACAAAGGTGGAAGCAGTAACAATATTCTTATTGACGAAATTAGTCACGGATATGATGGTTTTGATGTTAGTGTAGTCGGTCCTAACGGTTTAAGCGGAACATTTACAACTACTAAACTCACAGAAGATTGTTTCACTATCGATGTAACATCTTCAGGTACAACAGTAGTGTCTCCAGGCCAAGTAACACTGACACCATCTATATCACCTGTAAACGTATTTGTAACACCGGTAATGGCTGTAGATGTCAGCGGTAACGTAGACCTAGATTCTGTAGTAACACATGTTAACGAAAGTATAAACAAATTTAAAATGAACTTTGTTCCTGGCTCTGCAACGAGAGTGTATATTACAGAGAACGAAAGCGAAAGCAAACTTTCTAATGGTTTTAGAGTACACGACGATGCTAATCAAACCGCATCCAAATATTTAAATCTGATACCGGATAACTATACAAGAGATAACAGCACAGTAAAATCAAAATTAGAAAACTGGTTATTAGATTTTCAGAATGCAAGTACAAACATGTTTACAGAAATTGCAATTAATGAATTTTACAATACAGATGCGTCAGTATCACCTAAATTTAAATCTGGTGGTTGGAATTTTGCAGGCATAGATAGTTCTCTAAAAGAAGTAAGATTTGAAAGTAGCGAAGAAGCCAGAAACTTTACTAAAGTGTTAAACAATATATATTTTGATTCAGAAAGTCCAGAAGTTAAAGGACTATTAAATGTAAAGACTAACATTGAACTTCTAACATTAGAAACACAAGAAGCAGGAACTGCAGATACTATCTTTAGTTCACCAGAGGCGTTTGCAATATTACCAGGTGGTCCTTTTCCTGGAACAGTTTCTAACTTGACGTTTGATGTGACACGTTACGATACAATATTTATAGAATACGCATTAGTTGATAAAGATTCTGATGCTAACCCAGATACAACATATAAGAGAATAGGCACATTACTAGCAACTGCTGATACGAGAAGCGGAGTTGCATTAGTTAACGATACATATTCTGATACATCTGCAAATACAATAGGCAATATTACTATTACGGGCTCTGTTATTCCGAATGGTGACGACCACCAACTTCAATTACAATTTAGAAATACACTAGTACCTAGTACAGAAGTGCAAATGACTTATATCAAGCGTAGTTGGGATAGCCAAGGTTAATGTTTCAAAATCATCACTCGCCAGAAGATAGGTTAAAAATTTGGCGAGACTTACGCCATCGCGAATTCTCTTCTGCAGAAGATATTGTTAAAGAATTTAGCACTATAAAACCCTCTCAGAGATATTTAGATTATTATACGCCTAAAAGTTGGCCAAACGTCTTTGAAATTGTGTCTGAAGGATACCTTTGCACCTCAGGTATAACGTTGGTGTTGACTGCAACTCTCATTAATAAAAATTTCATTACTGCTGAAGATCTAACGTTTTTAGTGATAAGTAATACACTAGATGGCACCGATGGACTAGTTTTATTACACGATAAATTAGTTTATAATTTTAATGGGGCAGTAGTCACAGAGCAATTTGCGTTAGACAATTCTGTGGTATTTTCGAAACATATTGTGCCTAAAAATCAAATCTGTTCTTGACTTTAATACTGTTTTATACTATAATAACTTCTAGGTAAATACATTTACTTATTACTAGAGAGGACACACATGCAGGTAAAGAAAAGAGACGGCACCACAGAAGACATTGATATTGATAAGTTACACAAAGTCGTCATGTATGCATGTGAAGGCATATCTGGAGTTAGTGCTTCAGAAGTAGAAATAAACAGTCAGATTCAATTTTTTAATTCCATATCGTCATCAGAAATACAAGAAACACTTATCAAGAGTGCGGCTGACTTAATCAGCGAAGAAACACCGAATTATCAATATGTAGCAGGTAGACTTATTAACTATCATTTGCGTAAGATGGTTTACGGTACATTTGAGCCACCATGCTTGTGCGATATCATCCAAGTAAATATAGACAAAGGTTTCTACGATGAAGAATTCGTAGACCTATATACCAAAGATGAAATTGATCAATTACAGAATTATATAGACCACAGTAGAGACGAAGTGTTAACCTATGCGGCTATGGAACAATTCCGTGGCAAGTACCTAGTACAGAACAGAGCAACAGGTGAAATATTTGAAACACCACAGGTAGCATATATAATGATAGCGGCTACATTGTTTAGCAAGTATCCAGCGGATACTAGAATGAAGTATGTGAAAGCATACTATGATGCTATCAGTACTTTTAAAATATCTTTGCCTACGCCAGTTATGGCAGGTGTAAGAACACCACAACGACAGTTTAGTAGTTGTGTGCTTATTGAAACTGATGACAGTTTGGATAGCATTAACGCAACGTCTAGTGCCGTAGTTAAGTATGTAAGTCAAAAGGCAGGCATTGGTATAGGTGCAGGTAGTATTAGAGCAATTGGTTCTAAAATTAGGAGCGGTGACGCAACTCACACAGGAGTTATCCCCTTCTATAAACTATTCCAATCAGCAGTTAAGTCATGCTCACAAGGTGGAGTAAGAGGCGGAGCGGCTACATTATACTATCCTATTTGGCATTTAGAAATTGAAGACATGCTTGTACTAAAGAACAACAAAGGTACAGAGGACAATAGAGTACGTCATATGGACTATGGTGTACAATTTAATAAGTTGATGTACGAAAGATTATTAAGTGGTGGAGACATCACGTTATTCTCACCGAGTGATGTTCCAGGGTTGTATGATGCATTCTTTAATGACCAAGAAGAATTTACAAGATTGTATGAACAAGCAGAAGAACGCACAGACATTAGATACAAAACTATTCCGGCTGTAGAGTTGTTCAGCAACTTTGTACAAGAAAGGAAGGACACAGGCAGAATATACTTAATGAATGTTGACCACGCAAATACACATGGTGCATTTATAGAATCAGAAGCACCAATCAAACAAAGTAATCTTTGTTGTGAGATTAACTTACCTACTAAACCGCTAACACATATCAATGACGAAGAAGGTGAGATTAGTCTATGTACGTTAAGTGCAATCAATTGGGGTGCAATTAAAAAGCCTGAGGACTTTGAAAAAGTATGCGACTTAGCAGTTAGAGGGTTAGACGAATTGCTAGACTATCAGGAGTATCCTGTAATTGCCGCAGAACTTAGTACTATGAATAGACGCCCACTAGGCATTGGTATTATTAACTTTGCATATTGGTTAGCAAAGAATGACTCAACATATCAAGATCCTAACTTAGAGTTAGTTGACGAATGGGCTGAAGCATGGAGTTATTTCTTAATTAAAGCAAGTGCAGACTTAGCCATTGAGAAAGGAAAGATTGCTAAGAATTTAGAAACGAAATACGGACACGGTATTACGCCTAACCAAACTTACAAAACAGACGTTGATGAGTTAGTTAAGCACAAAGAAAGACAAGATTGGAAAGGATTGCGTAAGCAGTTAAAAGAAACCGGTATTCGCAACTCAACACTAATGGCACTTATGCCAGCAGAAACATCAGCACAGATTAGTAACAGCACAAATGGTATTGAACCACCACGCAGTTACATCAGTGTTAAACAAAGTAAGCATGGTGTACTGAAACAAGTAGTCCCAGGTTATCCTAGACTAAAAAATAAGTATGATTTACTGTGGGATCAGAAGAGCCCAGAAGGCTATTTAAAGATTATGGCTGTATTGCAAAAGTACATAGATCAAGGCATTTCGGTAAATACATCATACAATCCAGAACACTACGAAGATGAAAAAGTGCCAATGAGTATGTTGCTTCAGCATCTAATAATGTTTTATAAGTATGGTGGTAAACAGTTGTATTACAACAACACCTATGACGGACAAGGCGAAATAGATATTAACAAAGACGATAACAAAGATCAACTTGCTATAAGCGAAGTTGACGAAGACGATTGCGAGAGTTGTAAAATTTGAAGAAGAGAAATATGAGTGTATTAGATATTAACAATAGAACCGACCACACAAAAGCAAAAATGTTTTTGGATGAAGGCGGCGGCTTAGGTATGCAAAGATTTGATACCTTAAAATATAAGCAGTTTGACAAGATCACTGATAAACAATTAGGCTTCTTTTGGCGGCCAGAAGAAGTTGATATTTTGCGTGATGCAAAGGATTTTAAAGATCTTTCGCCGCACGAACAACATATCTTTACCAGTAACTTGAAGCGACAAATACTACTTGATAGTGTACAAGGTCGTTCACCTAATCTTGCTTTCTTGCCTATAGTAAGTATACCTGAGTTAGAAACTTGGATAGAAACATGGGCGTTCAGTGAAACAATTCACAGCAGAAGTTACACACACATTATTAGAAATGTGTACAGTAACCCAAGCAAAGTGTTTGATGAAATGTTAGATATCAAAGAGATAGTTGATTGTGCTGACAGCATCACAGAAAATTACGACAAACTTATTGAATATAACGAAGCAAGATCTAGAGGTCTTGCTAGTTATGATGAGTACGAGCATAAAAGACGTATTTGGAAATGCATCATGAGCGTAAACATCTTAGAGGGTGTGCGTTTTTATGTATCATTTGCATGTAGTTGGGCGTTTGCTGAAGTTAAAAAGATGGAAGGAAATGCAAAAATTATCAAGTTAATTGCTAGAGATGAGAACGTTCATTTAGCAAGTACACAGCAGATGTTAAAATTTTTACCGCAGGAAGATAAGGACTTTGCCAAAATAAAAGAAGAAACAGCACAGGAATGCAAACAGATGTTTATTGATGCTGTCGAACAAGAGAAGAGATGGGCAGAGTACTTATTTAAAGATGGTAGCATTATAGGCCTAAATGCAGAACTGCTAAAACAGTATGTAGAATTCATTGCCGCTAAAAGAATGCATTCAGTAGGAATGGAAAAGGTATATAATGGAGGTACTAATCCTTTACCGTGGACACAAAAGTGGATCGGTGGAGGTGAGGTTCAAGTTGCACCGCAAGAAACAGAGATTAGTTCATATGTTATCGGTGGAACAAAACAAGACGTTACAAACGACACATTTAAAGGTTTAAGCCTTTAGGAGACACACAATGTACAACACAGTAGAACTAATAGGTGATGTAGTCACCATCAAAATATCAAGCGGCATTGAAATACTAGCCACATTGCTTTCAGTTGACGACGAGCTAAAATATCTAACAGTATCATATCCTAGAAATTTAGTTATTAACAGCGAAAACGGCGAACTAGCACTAGTGCCATATGTTTTTACTTCAGCGGCCGATGAGATTGTTATGAATGCCAATGATGTATTATCCGTTTCTAAAACTGCAGATGAAAGTAAAGAAGATTATCTTGACTTGATCAACAGAACAGAAACAGAAGAAGAAGATATAGTTATATCTGAAAGTGTAGTAGAAGAAAAGTCAGATAAATAATACTATGCCAGGCATAGCAAGACAAAAATTAGATAATGCTAGGGGCGTAATTATAGGCCCCAGCTCTAGTACTGTATACGCAGACGGGAAACCTGTTGCCTTAATAGGCGACACTATTGCCGGACACGGCAAGTCACCTCATACAAATCCAAAGATTGTCGGTAATGGTGCAAGAAAGTGTATGGTAGATAATAAAGTTCCTGCAAAACAAGGTTCTACAGCATCGTGTGGACACAATGTTAGTAATGGCTCCTCTACAGTCTTTGTTCCTTAATGTCTTATTTGGTTTCTGTAAAAGGCCCTCATGCTAGAGGACTAGATAACAATATTAGAATACAGTGGAACATGGGAAACTCGTGCAACTACGAATGCTCTTACTGCCCTACTATATTACACGATGGTTCTAAACCGTGGTTAAACACAGAATTATACATTGATACTATAGAAAAGATTTCCACGCACTACAACGCATTACAGCAACGCACAGACTATGAATTAATCGGTGGAGAGGTTACTGTAATACCCGGCTTTGAAGATATTATACGCAAGATAAGCGAGTTTAATTCCACTAGCACAGTATATACTAACGCTAGTAGAACAGTTAAATGGTGGTCAAAAGCAAAGCATTATATGGATAATGTAATTCTTACATTTCATCCAGAAAGTCAAGATAAAGAACATTTCGAACAAGTTATAGACGAGATAAAAGATCATGTTTATCTAAGCATAAATGTTGCTGGCATAAGTGGGCATGTAGATGAATTAGGTGATTGGGTAGAGACTCTTAGAGACCGGTTTAAAGACTGTGATAAAAATAGATACTATAATATCAGCATATGTGTTAAAACCATGTACACGAAGTTCTTAGGGCGCCACAGCAAGCAGGAAACATACTATCAATACACTGACAGCGAGTTAGAAGTTCTACGAAGACCAGGTATAAAGCCTAAACCTATGCCGCAGAAAACTGTAGAAAGCACACAAGATACACCGCAGAAAAATGTTGAGCATGTATTGGATACTAGTAATATGACAGAGTTTATTTACGACGATGGCAAAACAATTTATGTACAAAATCATCAGATAATAAACGAAGGCCTTAATATATTTAAAGGAATGAAATGCCATATAGGATACGAGTCACTTAATATTGACGCGAGTGGTGATATTTACAGTAGTTGGTGCGGTGCTAAAACATTTGGTAATATAACACAGTTAGACAACTGGCAGTTACCTAAAGGATACACACTTTGTCCCTTTGATTTTTGCAATAACATTTCAGATATTGCAATTAGCAAAACGGCGTAATATCGCTGAACTGTTTTTTGCTAAGATCGTAGTTGTCTAAATCTGCTTTAATAAACTTTTTTAATACACCGCAAATTTTTAGATTATAATCACTGTTAAGATCCCAATTTTTACTATCCCAGTCGGGACATAATGCATTAGCAAAGATAGATGCACGTTCTAAGTTTTTAAAAACATGCCCTGATAATGTAATTACAATATCCTCATTGTCTCCCAGCCAACTATCAGTTTCATTGACATCCGGCACATTAGGTTTTTCTAGTATGGATTTTCCTAATACAGGCCTTACAAACATTTTTAGTCTATGCCATGCCTTGGTTGTTTTGACTAACGTTTTTGGTTCTGCAGAACTTAACGAGTGTACATCATATAACCAATTCTTATTTTCGTCTATAATACTTGTACAAAATCCGCTAAGATCATAGCCCATGATTTCGCTGTAATCAAAATTATATTGTTCGCACGACTGTTTAATGTTATTAATCTTATTATGTTTAAATATTGTGTTCTCAACAATAACATTTTGGTAACCCTTGCAGATTTTTAATAAATGATCTACATTGGCATTTAAAAATACTTTGTCAGATAATTTTAAAAAAATCATAAAGTTGTATTTTTTTATTTTATCTATGTATGTTTCTAAATTACTTCCATATGTAATAATAGTGCAATACTTGCCTTTTTCGTAGCAGTAATCCAGAAGTTCTACAATATGTGTGTACGACAATGCATCGCCATATGAGCAATTAAGTGTAACACTATTAATATTGTCCTGATCTAATATATGCTTTGCTATATTAATATCTAGTTCTAGATCTAAATTCCTAATACCAAAACGGTGTTCGATCCATTGTCCTTTAGGAGATAACGGATTAAAAATTTCTGTATTAGTTGTTAAGTCTAAATGTATATTCATAAAAAAAGCACTAAAAATATTTAGTGCTTTTTGAATTTAAACGTTATACGTTATGGTTTTTGGGCATTACCTGGTGCTACTGCATAAGAAATTACTGCATCGTAATCTCCTTCTGTAGTATCATAGTAATACTCTTCAGCACCGTCTAGTTCGGATGCATCATCCATGTAAATTCCTACTTGATATTCCTCAATGTAGGTACCGCCGTTAATCTCACCTCTAACAGCAAAGTTATAGATTCCTGGAGCAATACTTTCTGGTGCTGTTGAAGCGTCAGAAGTATCTACTGTTAGTATGCCTGTTGACGAATCAAATGACATAAACGGTGACAATGGACTGAATTCTAGTACTTCTACATTAGCCGCGTCTGCATTTAGACCTATGTCTACAGTAGCAGTGCTATTGTGTTGTTGTGTCATTACAAGTCCTGATGACTTACTTGCTAATACAATGTCACTTGCATGAGGTACATACGCCATTGAGTAACTAACATTAGCAAAATCAACAATTTTACCTGCCGCATAATCACCATTGGCATCGATGTTATTATATGAAAGGGTAGTATTACCGTCAGCAAAACCGTATGCTGATTGATTTCCTTCTGTTAACAATATGCTTCGTTGTGTTCTAGCATCAGCAGTTGGATTCCTTTCAATCCAATGTGCATAACAACCCGCAACAATACCTGTTGCTGGACTTGTGCCAGTAAATTCTACATAGTTAGATGCATTTGCAAAATCACTAACGCATACATCAACACCTACTGCAAAAATATCAACTTTTGCACCATTAACATTATTAGTATGTACAACTGTTTCGTCAGCAACATAATTAATCAGTGGCATGTTAGTGAAACTTGTTACTGAAGGCGTTTGGAAGTTAGTTGTGTCAAAAGCACCAACAGTAGTAATACTGTCTAATCCACCTGGTGAGAAGTTGTCTACATCGACACCGTCGTTACCTGCGGCCGCGACAAGCAATAAGTTACTATCTTGTAGTTGGCTAAGTTTTTGATCGATTAATAAATTTTTTGTAGCAGTCCACGGCATGCAAACTACTTTAGGTTTACTTGGCGTGTTATTGTTGTGGTCAACTAATACTTCTTCTAATGCATCAACAACTTCACCTACAGTGATTGTGCCGTTTGAAGCATCAAATAGTTTAACATTTTTTAATGTTGCGTCCGGTGCAGTACCGATATTCTCGCCAACAATTAAACTACCAATAGCAGTACCATGACCGTCAGTGTCAACAAAACCTGTTGCCCCTGCACAGTTATATAGGTTGCTAGTAGTAGCGTTCGTATATTCTGCATGATCTGTAACTAGACCGGTGTCTAGTAGGTAAATTGTTACACCCGATCCTGTATGTGCAGGATTCCAGTTAGGTGCGTTACCGCCAGTTTGCAAGTTTCTTGAGCTGTACGTTAAATGTTGTACGTTATACAACGATCCTGCATGTGTAGCAGTTAGCGATTGCCCCTCTAATTCTGAATGCGATACACCTGATAGTGTTGCTAATTGTTCTGCAGTGATATCCACTTTAAAAGTGAGAGGTAAAGAGTATGTTTTGCTTACTGAACCTCCAGCACTTGTAATAGCAGATTCTGCCGCTGAACCATCAGCATGTACAGTGGTATCCATTGATAATATGTATGATGCCATTTTAACTCCAATTGTCAATAGTGATTTACTAAGTATATTTATCACTTTAAAGGATATACAAAAAAATTAATGATAAAAAATAACCTATTCACATACGATCTAGAGTTCGATATTGCACAAATTAATCTAGAACAACGCACCGAAAAAGATAATGCTTTGGATATTATTTATGAACATGTAAAAGATATCGATCATGCACACATCTCATTGAGTGGCGGAGTGGACAGTCAGTTTTGGGTGAGGGTATGCGAGCATTTTAATATTCCATACACTGCAACTACTTATTTAACTACCTGGCAAGGAGCACCAATCAATACAGATGACTATGTGTGTGCTGAAATGACAGCAAAAAAATATAACTCAGATTGGAATGTTATAGAAATAGATATCGAAAAATTTTTAAAGTCTGATGACCTTGTGAGGATAGCAAAAACATATAAAACAGATAGTCAGCAAATATGCTTACACTTGTACTACTTAGAGCAAGTTACAAATAATACTAGTACATTTTTATTAGGTGGCGATGTAATGTACCTAGAAGAATCAGACGGCAAACCCGAAGTTACTATGATGCAAGAAGATGTTATACGCACAGGCATGCCCTATTATAATTTCTTCAATAGCAAAGGTATAAAGTACATCAAAGATGTTGCATATCTAGATAAAAAAATGCCGACAATAATGTTAGACTACAATCTACAATATATAAAAGATCATAAAAAGCATTTATCAACAGAATTTAATGCAGGATCTAATTTTCAAAATGAGCGACTGGCAGTGAAGTCCTATATCTGGGAAAGTATTTTACCAGGAAGCATTAACACATTGATAAAAGTTGGTGGCTTCGAACGCCTCAAAAAATATATGGCAATGCAAAGTGGAATCTACAATCAATTTGATGTTAGTTTTCGTACACCATTAAAAAATCTTATGCAAGCAGATCCAAAATTGCTAACACAAAATAAAAGAATGCGGCTAATATATAGAAACAAAGACATACTTGAAAATTATAAAATTAGATTTGCTAAAGCAATCAAAGATAACGACAGTCTGCCTATAAGACAGTATCTTTTTGATTTTTGATTAAAAAATACCGCATTTGTTTGTGTATTCTTATATTACGTTATAAATAGACTGTATATTTAATTATAACATTTTGTTATAAGATACAATTGAAAAAATATGAAAAATTTTAAATATCAAGATATCAGAGAAGCAATAGAAATCACATGTTTGTGTACTATCTTTATAACAGCAGTAATGGCAATTACTCCCGCTGTTTAACAACATGTCAAAGTTTTATAAGATGTTTTACAAATACTGGATACTACCATGGGCACCAATACCTTACAAGTAAGAGACGC
>ERZ1048068.1798-NODE-1798-length-15982-cov-37.272430_pt1 | contig 15982 bp, 13 predicted proteins | sample MGYA00383098_ERZ1048068 | MGnify/ENA primary metagenome ERZ1048068 (study PRJEB29581, sample SAMEA5548368) | metagenome | biome: marine; feature: coastal; material: water | depth 1 m | study: Short-term variability in the microbial, nano- and picoplankton... | reverse complement strand
CCCGATTTTCCTGAGAAAGCTTCTACCGACATGCCTCCGTTCTACCCTTGGTGGTAATTAAATCTCCATGATTATTATCGCCCATAATTGTAATTCAACACGCAGAGCGAGCGCCCAACACCAATGATTCAATTAACAGAGGTTGACCAACTACCGTCTGAGCTGCCTAAGCCGTTCAGTGAACAAGTTATCACGGCAAAGCAATTAAAGGATTTTATTAGCAAAGCCCTAGAACTAAAGAAGCAACCTTTGGTGATTTTTGGGGCCAATTGGTGCCCAGACGCTCAATGCCTAGAGGCAGTTATGGGAATGCTTACGGTGACCAAATTTCTAGCTCAGCACTATGAGATCATGCGAGTCGACGTGGGTGATTACGATCAAAACATGGAGCTTTATACGGTCTTTGACATGCCATCCGAAGAAGGAGTTCCCCGGGTGGTTATCCTAGATCTTAAAGGCAGAGTTTTAAATTTTGACAGCAATGATCGCTGGCGTACAGCCAGAGAAACTGATCCTCAAGAGATTTTTAACTATTTCCAGGAATTTGCTAACCAGCCCTAGGTTGCGCTGATGGTATCGATGGAAGATCACCCCGCTAGGGCAAATCATCCACCAATTCACCTTCAACAGTCTCTAGCAGATCTTCTCTATCAACATTGAGAGCTAGCATGACGGTGGCCGCTACATAGATCGAAGAATAAGTACCAATACCCACGCCAATCATCAGTGCAATAGCAAAGTTGTGAATCAACTCACCACCGATGAAGAACAAGGCTAATAACACAATCATAGTAGTCGCCGACGTATTGATCGTTCGCCAAAGGGTCTGAGATAAGGATTCGTTGATCACCTCAACCGGAGATGCTTTGCGTATTTTTCGGAAATTCTCGCGAATTCTATCTGACACCACAATCGTATCATTAAGAGAGTAGCCCACCACCGCTAAAACAGCCGCAAGTACCGTTAAATCAAACTCAAATCGTGCCAATGAAAAAATACCAAGGGTAATAATGACATCATGGGCTAGCGCCAATACAGCACCAACAGAGAATTTTAATTGGAAGCGAATGGCTACGTAGAGCATCACAATCGCTAGAGCCGTGAGCATACCCAAACCGCCATCTTCACGCAGTTCCTCTCCAATTTGAGGACCAACAAAGTCAACGCGGCGAAGATCTATTTGTTCATCTTCTCCCTGCAAAACCTCAACCACCTGTTCTGCAAGCTTCTGATCAGGTTCACCCTGCAGGCGAATTAACACATCAGTTTCTGAACCAAAATGTACCACAACTGGATTATCAAACCCGGCAGTCTCAAGTTTTTCACGCAGTTCACCAACATCTGCGGGTTGATCATAACCCACTTCAATCTGAGTTCCCCCGGAAAAATCTAGCCCTAATACCAACCCTTGAGTGTAAAGAGACCATGAGGAGACGACTAGCATCAGAGCAGAAAAAACCACCGCATATCGGCGAAGACCCATGAAATTATATATTTTTGCTTGCGTCATGATCTTTTTCCTAAATCCAGAGTTTTTCAATTTTGCGACCACCAACAACGAGATTCACCAATCCTCGTGTCATCACGATAGAAGTGAACATCGAGGTCAAAATACCAATTGATAGCGTTACTGCGAAGCCTTGAACGGGGCCGGAACCAATCAAGAAAAGAATGAGCGCAACAATCAGCGTAGTAATATTGGCATCCAAAATAGACACGAAAGCTCTGTCATAACCCGCACTAATCGCACCCTGTACAGAAGCTCCTTCTCTTCGCTCTTCTCGTATTCGAGAAAAGATTAAAACATTAGCATCAACCGCCATACCGACAGTCAAAACAATACCGGCTATGCCAGGGAGAGTTAATGTAGCACCAAGTAGAGACATAAAGGCGACTAACAACAACAAGTTCATTCCCAAAGCCACATTAGCAGCAAGACCAAAGGCTCGATATATCACCACCATAAATAACAATACAAAAGCCATACCCACTGTTACTGATTTTACCCCGAGGGCAATATTATCAGCACCTAGTGATGGGCCAATGGTCCGCTCTTCAACAATGTACATTGGCGCAGCCAAGGCCCCAGCTCTAAGCAACAACGCCAGTTCAGAAGATTCTCGCTGACCGTCTAATCCAGTAATACGGAATTGCTTACCTAACTGAGCTTGCACCGTAGCCAAGCTGATAATGTGCTTTTCAACGAAGGGAATGGGTGTAATCTCTACCTCTCCAGTGTCTGAGACTGATTTTTCCAGCTTGGTTTTGTACTCGATAAATAGAACACCCAATCGACGACCAATATTATCGCGAGTAGCGTGCCCCATTTGCCATCCGCCAGAGGAATCTAAAGTTATGTTGACCTGGGGTCGGCCATTTTCATCAAAACTAGCCCGGGCATCAGTCACATTTTCACCGGTAATCACCGCTTTCTTCTCAAGTAGCGCGTTAGGGCCCTGCCCCCCTGGAGTGCGGAACTCAAAGCTGTCTCCGCCTCTACCCTGAGACTCTAGTCGAAATTCCAAGTTAGCGGTTTTACCAATAATCCGTTTTGCTTCAGCTGTATCTTGAACTCCAGGCAATTCAACAACAATACGATTTTTACCCTGCCTGGAAACCAGTGGCTCAGAGACACCTAACTCATTCACGCGATTACGCAGAGAAGTCAGGTTTTGTTTGATCGCGTTATCTTCTAAAGTATTGGTTGCCACTTCGCTGAGATTGAGCACCATGGATAGTGGATTTTGACCCGGAGCACTCTGTGGCTGAAGCTCTCTAAAATTGGTGCGAACTATTGTCATCGCTTTTGCTATCTGATCAGCATCACGGAACTGACCAATAATCTGATTACCTTTCAACTCTAAACTACGATAGCGAATCCGCTCATCTCTGAGCGCGGTTTTTATTTCTCCAAGATCACCCTCGAGACGAACCGCCAAGGCAGAGTCCAGATCTACTTCAAGTAAGAAGTGCACTCCACCACTGAGATCTAAACCCAATTTCATGGGTGTTCCACCCAGACTACTCAACCAATCAGGGGTGGTAGGGGCTAAATTAAGTGCAACAATATATTCGCCACCCATCTCAGCTTGAATGAGCTCTTTAGCCCTGAGCTGGAGATCTTTATCTTTTATTCTGACTAACGCACTCTCACCGTCAGCTTCGCCACCGAAGTACTCGATATTACCTTCCGCTAAGGCACCCTCTACTTTTTCTAGAACAGCTTCATCAATGGCCATGGCACCACTTTGACCAGACAGCTGAACGGCAGCATCCGGAGGATAGAAGTTAGGGGCTGCGTAGGTGAGCCCGAAGACAATCACCAGAAGAATCATCATATTCTTCCACAGGGGGAACTTATTAAGCATGAGCTAAGGGGTCCTTATATTCTTGCGGCGCATTATAGCGGTATTCCTTCTTAAATAGGGGCAGATTTAAGTATTTAAACCCCCACCATCACCAATCGCCTGTTTGCGATAAAACTCATCAGCAAAAGAGTCTAATTTTCCCTGCGCAATAGCGTCACGAAGGCCTGCCATTAAAGTTTGATAAAAACGGAGGTTATGAATAGTATTTAACTGAGCACTGAGCATTTCCCCGCATTTTTCTAGATGATGAAGATAGCCGCGACTAAAGTTTCTACAGGTATAGCAGTCGCACTCAGCATCCAATGATTGAGTATCATGTCGATGCTTGGCATTGCGAATTTTTATCACGCCAGTGCTCGTAAACAGATGGCCATTGCGGGCATTTCGAGTCGGCATCACACAATCAAACATATCGATGCCTCGGCGCACACCCTCCACTAAATCAGCTGGCTTTCCAACGCCCATGAGATATCGAGGCTTATCCTCAGGCATATTATCAGCCAGATGATCGAGAACCCTTAGCATATCCTCTTTTGGTTCTCCCACCGACAGACCACCGATGGCGTAACCATCAAAATTAATATCCACCAAACCCGCCAATGAAATATCACGCAGGGATTCATACATACCGCCCTGCACAATGCCAAAAAGAGCAGAAGGATTATTACCATGAGCCGCTTTACTTCGCTGAGCCCAACGCAGTGACAACTGCATCGAGTCTTCAGCCTCTTTTTCCGTAGCTGGATAGGGCGTGCACTCATCAAAAATCATCACCACATCACTACCCAAATCTCGCTGAACCTGCATTGAAGTTTCTGGATCAATAAATACCGGGCTACCATCAATAGGGGATTTGAACTTAACACCTTCTTCAGTAATCTTGCGCATATCGCCCAAACTAAATACCTGAAAGCCACCAGAATCAGTCAAAATAGGGCCATGCCACTGGATAAAATCATGCAGATCTCCGTGGGCTTTGACAACCTCGGTACCTGGGCGCAACATCAAATGAAAGGTATTACCAAGAATCATTTCCGCGCCAATCTCTTCTATGTCTTTGGGTAACATTCCCTTGACTGTGCCATAGGTCCCCACCGGCATAAACGCAGGTGTTTGAACAACACCGCGAGGAAACTGCATCTCACCTCGACGTGCCTTTCCGTCGGTAGCAGATACCTTAAATTGCATAAAACATTCGCGGCTCATTGGGGTATATCCTGATTAGCATTGGGGTTGTGCAGTAAAAACATAGCATCGCCATAACTAAAGAAACGATATCGCTCTGATACTGCCTCCTGATAGGCGGCCATTATAGGCTTATATCCAGCAAATGCGCTGACTAACATTAATAGTGTGGATTCTGATAAATGAAAATTAGTCAGCAAACCATCAACAACATTAAATCGATAGCCTGGATAAATAAAAATATTCGTATCTCCCTCAAAGGGAGCAATCTGGCCGTTTTGCGCTGCGGTTTCTAGACATCTTACACTGGTTGTTCCCACAGCAATCACTCGGCCACCATTGGCCTTGGTCTGTAAAACTTGATCAGTGACGGCCTGACTCACATGCAACCATTCTGAATGCATCTGATGATCGCTAATATTGTCCACTCGCACTGGCTGAAAGGTCCCCGCACCCACATGTAAGGTTACAAAAGCAACTTGGGCGCCCTTGGCTTCAATATCAGCAAGCATTTTTTCATCAAAATGAAGCCCTGCTGTGGGTGCCGCAACAGCACCCAACTGATCAGCATAAACTGTTTGGTAACGAGACTTGTCCGCTTCGGTATCCTCTCGATCAATGTATGGGGGCAACGGCATATGACCAATAGACTCTAGAACCTCTAACACTGGTCTGTTGAAGGTTAATTCGAATAGATCATCAGCCCGACCCGTCATCTGGGCACCAAAATCCTTAGAAAAAACGATCTGAGTATCAGGCTTTGGTGCTTTGCTGGCGCGCACATGAGCCTGCACGGCATGACTGCTTACTAACCGCTCCACCAAAACCTCGATCTTGCCGCCACTTTGCTTTTGGCCATAGAGTCGAGCCGGAATGACTTTAGTATTATTAAATACAATTAAATCACCGCTCTCTATATGGGTTAAAAAATCACCGAACTGCTCATGCTCTAGGTGATTTTTTGCTCCATCTAAAAACAAAAGCCGACTACCTTGGCGCTGCTCAGCAGGCTGACGAGCAATCAACTCATTGGGTAGCTCAAATTGGAAATGGTCACGTCGCATAACAATTTTTTAAAGTGATTAAGTTCTGGCCCGCAAGGGTATAGAAATTACGCCTAAAGCGCCAAAATATTTACAATGAGACATTAGATATTGTATTCACCGGCTCATCACATTTAAATCTGTTGACCCACTATTGATCACTGCTATAATCGCCGCCCTGCCGAAGTTGATGCAGATAGAGAATGCCAGTGTGGTGGAATTGGTAGACACACGGGATTCAAAATCCCGCGCCCTTAAAAGCGTGCCGGTTCGAGTCCGGCCACTGGTACCAATAATGCTCTCAAGCCCCTGTGATCAATAAATGCTAGGGGCTTTTTAGTTTTTGAAGGATTCATCATGACTGACGAAGCCGCCTGTACTGAGACTCAAAAAATTCCCTCTTTGCCCGACGGCGCCTATCTGCTCAAAGAAGTAGAATTGACAGAGAAGGGCCAGGTAACCGTGCAACTGCGCGATCAATTAAAAATTTACACCAATAATCGCTTTATGTTTGCTTTTGTGCATCCTGAGTATGGTATTGATGTTGGTGCTGGCATAGCAACCTGGAAAAATGGTGTGATGGTGGAGGAGCCCAGAGTTAACCAGAAAGGTGCGGTAAATGGCCTCACCTTTGATATTGATATCAAACATACCCTCGCAGGGTTTTCACAGACGCTTTTAGGAATGACTTACGAAGATGGCCGCTGTTTAGATATGGTGGAGTCTTGGGTTAGAACCTCAAATACGACCTCACTCTTTGATGGTTTATGGCAGCTAAAAGAAGCCAATCGTGTTAAAACTAAAATCATCGGTGGCGGCCATTTTATTTGCCTTGAGACGGTTTATAAAGAAGGCATATCAGACGCAGCTTTTTGGTTTGGCACTTGTACATTTAACAATGACGCTGAAGGGTTAGAGACAGTCCTGTCCAGTTCAAATCAAAAATATATTGGTGCTCATCAAACCTTAAAAGTAGCATTAACTGACGATGAGAATTTTAGCCAATCTATTATTTTAGATGGCGCTGAAGTTATCGAATTTTTCCAGCGGATATAGAGCTCAAGACAAAATCACTCCCTTACTGTTAAAAAAACATCCTCCATTTAAATTTCCGTAGCAACAGCATTGCTGAGACAGAAAAAAGAGTGTTAGTAAGTATTTTTAAGTCCCACTCAATAGGCTTACCTACTGTTCTTTTTTATCAGTAACTTGTCGTATTTAAACTACACACTCTGTGGCAAGACGCTAAATCAATTCTGAGATTCTGCCATCACAAAATGTTCGAGTTGTAATAATTGATTTTCAGAAAGAGCTCTTCCAACAGGGGCGAAGTATCGAGAGTTGAGATCCTTCAAAGTTACGTTCTCTTTAACCGAATAACCATTCTGTGAAAGAACGTTTTCTATTTCTTCAGCACCATAGAACGATATCCAAGGCTCACCTACCTTCGCTGATCCATACATTATTAATTTAGCTCGTTTTTCAGCGTTTGGATAACCCTTCCCAAAGCAAGCCTCAGGATTTTTATCGAAAAGGTCACTGACATACGAAATAAAAAAAGTTGAACTCCCTCTTTGGGTAAGCGCAGCCACTTCTTTGATCGTTGAACTCAAAGCTTCTTTAGTGATGTACTGCGAGACACCCTCGAGCGTAAAGACGGTGGATTTGTTTTGATCAAAACCTGCATTCATAAGTTGTTCAGTCAAGGACTGGTGAGTGAAATCAACAGTCACATAAGTCATATTTTCTGAATTGGATAATTCTTCGGGAAGTTTAGAGCGCTTTCTAGCCTGAACTTCAGGCTGATCCACTTCAAAAATTCTAAGTGAAGACGGAAGTTCAAGCCGATGGGCTCGGGAATCATATCCCGCTCCAAGAATGACATATTGCTCAACTCCACTGGCAGAATTTTTTTTAACTAGATCATCGATAAAGCGCGTACGCGAAATTAGATGTTCGTGAAAACCGGGTACAAGTTTTTGAGCTAACCAGACGTTGAGCCTATGCCCCATAAATTTGATAAAGCTAGCACCTAATACAAACCTATCCGCGTAAGGATCATTTATGATACGTTCCTCAGGCTCGGCTAGAGTTTCTATCAAACGTTGCTTCGCTACCCCTTGGGCTGTAGCGTCTTTTCTAAAAATTGATTCACTCATAACTGCCCTCATGTCCACTCAGTGATTGCAGCCTCTAACACCTCTGTATTTGCAGGATGTGTATAATACTTTGTACGGCCTTTGTATGAGATGCATTCCTTTGACCCTACTATTTTCTTTGAAAAAACCACTGAATCCCTTTGATCCTTACAACCTTTGTACTTAAATTATAACATCTAACTTTTAGGATTCTTAAGTCAAATAGAAGAAATTCTCGATGAGTTGAGACTCCTTTTGTCACGTTTAGTATTAATCGTCTATGGAGCTACCGGGTTTACGAGCCAGTTGTTCGCTACCTATGATGATGGTTGGAGTATGGTATAGATATAGAGTGACAGCTAAAACAAAGCTAATCGCCTCGGCAACTGAAATAGCGGCGACAAAACGGTAATCCGATAGCAGCGTATAAAACAGAATCAGCAATCCCGCTGGCATAATCAAACTGCGGCAGCTAGCCACTAGCGCCGATTGAAATGGCCGATGCACTGCCGTGAGGTATCCGGATATCAACATAGTAAAACCGGCAAAAATAAACACCGGCCAAATATAAGCAACAAACTCTAATGCCAATGCCAGAGTTTCACTATCTCGCTCAACATCGATAAACAGGCCGATCAGTGATTCACTACCGGCGACCAATAGACTGATAATAACTGCACTGACCCCAAAAATCATGATCCCGGCGATACGCAAGAATGCGTGGATTCTCTCATGGTTTCGTGCACCAAAATTTTGCGAAATAATCACCTGAATAGAGTCGGAAATAGCGAAGTAAGCCATAAATCCGACAAACAGCAAATAATTGACCAAGGTAATCGCTGCCACCCCGGTGACTCCCGCTCGCTGAATAAGCATCCAATTAAAAATAAAGCCAATCAGCGCGCCAGACACTTCATTAATAAATTCAGAGATACCGTTATAGGCAGCCTGAAAGACCTCGCGCCAGTTTTTTTGGCGTAAGCCAAAAGATATTTTCCGTTGTGGGTGGACAAAATAAAACAGCATTACCGCAAGGGACATTACCTCTGAGAGTCCCGTTGCCAGTGCTGCGCCAGTCAGTCCCCAGCCATAGACAGCGATAAACAGATAGTCCAGTATAATATTGACCGCTGCACCTATGGCGAGTGCCAAGGCTGCTAAATTGGGAAAGCCATCCAGGCGAATAAAGAAATATATTTGGATCACAATAAACTGGAAGAACAGAAAGGGGAAAATAATCCGGTAATATTCACTCATCACCGGAAAAAGTGTCTCATCGGCCCCCAGGCTAACAAAGATCTTAGTCTCAAATATAAGCCCCAAGGCAATCACGATCAGGCCATAAACAACCATAAACATCAGGGTTTTGCTAAAAATTGCCGATGCTGCAGGGGTATTTTCCTCACCTAGATACTTGCCACCACGCACAGAGCCGCCAATGGATATCATCATGCTAACGCCGAATAGCAGCGTGGTAATGGGAATAATAAGATTGACTGCTGCCAGCGCAGTCACTCCCTCATAGTTGCCGATAAACATACCATCCACCAATGAGCCAGACGTCATGGCAATCATGCCCAGCAAAGAAGGCATCATGTACCTTATGAAGGTTGGAACTATAGGGCCCTCAAGAGCATCATTATCTGCGGGGGAATCGGTATTCATGGGGTCATTTTAGCCTACTTTACTTATTTAAATGCTATTACCGGTACTGGTACTATGTAAAAGCAACTCCGGATTAAAAACCTAGTCTTTTAGGGCTTTAAGTAAAGCGATGTGCTCTGGCCCAATACCGCAGCAGCCACCAACAATTGTTGCACCAAGAGCCTTCCATTGCCGGGCAAATTCCAAATAATCTTGAGGTGTTAAATCATCTCTCATGGTGGAATAGCCATCATTAGCTTGAATGGTATTTGAGATTGGCCGAAAGCCATTGGCATAAACTCCAATATTTTTACTTGAGGGCAGCTGTTTTGCCGACAAAGTTACAGCCGCAGCCATCACTTCAGGTTGACTACAGTTAAATAAAATAGCCTCTACCTGATCAAAATTTATGGCATTAAGCGCATCTGATAACAACTCACCAGAACGTAATCGCGGGTCTGGTGCTTCAGTTTCATCTTCAAGGGTCATGCTGATCCAGAGCGGTTGGCCACAGTCAGCAAACACCTTCTGAATCGTTATCACTTCATCGATACTTGACTGGGTTTCGGCCAACACGATATCGGTAAAGGGTAACAAGTGCTGCTTAAACACTTCTAGCATGGTCACAGCATCGGCTGTAACAAAATCATCCGGGCTGTATGACCCAAAAACAGGAGGTATACCTGCCGCGACTTTAATATTTTGTGAAGTTGACTCTTTGACCTTTTGAGCTAATTGGCCAGAAAGAGCAATTAGCTCTGCACCACGGTTTGCAAAACGCTCTTCGCCTATATGAAATGGAACAACCGCGTATGAGTTGGTAGTAATAACCTGAGCACCCGCATCAACAAATGCTTGATGAGCCGTGATAACTGAAGAAGGATCTTCCATTAGTGCTAAAGCAGACCATTCTGGCTGCTGAAAAGGAGCGCCGATTTCTTTTAAGTAGCGTCCAATGCCGCCATCTAAAATTTCCATAAAGTATCCAAAGTATTAAAAATCAAAAAGCCAAGGCTTAAAAAAACAGGACAGTGTCAGAGTTATCCCTTTGAGGCTTCAACTATTCCCCTAAAAGATCATTCAACGGCACACAAAAAGAGCGTCATTATATTAATTGGGCATTTAAAGTCTATAGGTCGCAGTCGCGGTACCTTTAAACATGGCCTCTTTTTCAGACTCATTAAATCCCTGGGCTATCTTTTTAAAGGCGTTCCAAAGTACAGCATAGGACACAGACAATTTATCCACTGGGAAATTACTTTCAAACATACATCGGTTCGGACCAAAACAATCAATAGTATGGAGGTAATAATCTCGGTGAGTGGCACAAATTTCATCTGAAGTGGGTGGTTTTTCGCGTTCATCCCACCCCCAGCCGTTGATAACCATTGCCAGACCACCCAATTTAGCAACCACATTCTCACAACGAGCCAGTTCGGCTATATCCGCTTTCCATTGTGGAAACAACTCTGCCTGTTTACCCGCATAGGGTCCGATACCTAAAGGGCCACCAAAGTGATCGAGGATAATCGTTGTCTCTGGAAATGCTCTAGCTAAATCTGTTAACTCAGTGATTTGGGTATGAAGAAGCCAGGCATCATAACTGAGACCAGCGGAGGAAAGCTGAGCAAATCCTTCTCGAAAACTCGGTTGCAACATAAGTTCGGCTACTCGCCCTGCGTAACGATCAACAGCCGGAGGGTCAGGGTAAAAAGCAGTAGAATAGCGAATGCCTCGCAATAAGCCCTCCGCTGATTCTTGATGAGCCTCAAGCACGTCCACAACTGCAGCCCCAAGGGTCAAATCTGCATGACTAACAATACCAAGGATTGGGGGCTTCCCTGGTGCTTCTCCCTTCCGCGCTTGTTTTGCCTGCGCAACTACATACTCTGTCTCTCCAACTGGCCGCAACGCCGCAGGACCATCCGCTCTATACTCTGCTCCGCACTCGATAAAGACAGTACCGGTAATATTGTGACCGGCCTTGGTATCTGCCCAAAGGTCATCTAGTTCATAGGGAGTACCCATTCGCCACAGATGATGGTGAGGATCAATAATAGGCCGCTCTGGCTCTATAATTTCTTCACTGACCTGGGCGTGCCAGATATCTAATTCAGTCATGAGATTCTTGTTGCTCTTGCTTTCGCACTTTTTTGGCTGCGCGGCGACGCTCTGTGGCCTCAAAAGCAGCAGTACCAATATGCTCTTCACCTCTTTTTTTAGCCAACTCTACCTGCTTTTGGCGTTCGGCAAAACGCGCCTTTCGATCATCCTCAACTACGTCATGGCAGTGGTGGCAAGCAAGTCCTGGCTGATAAAACTCGGATTCCTTTTCTAACTCTGTAATTGGCATTCGACAAGCATGACACTGATCATAGGAACCACGTTTGAGATCATGGTCAACGGCAACCCGATTATCAAATACGAAACACTCCCCTTGCCAAAGTGTCTGGTCTTTAGGCACCTCTTCTAAATACTTAAGAATCCCACCCTCCAGGTGGTAGACCTCATCAAACCCTTGCTCTTTCATATAGGCGGTTGATTTTTCACAGCGAATTCCCCCGGTACAAAACATAGCAACCTTTTTATGTTTATCAGGGTCAAGATTCTCTTTTGCCCAATCAGGGAAGTCGCGGAATGTTTTTGTCTCAGGATCTATGGCATTTTTGAAGGTACCTATCTCCACCTCATAATCATTGCGTGTATCCACAACCGTTACATCAGGATCAGAAATAAGGGCATTCCAATCTTTTGGTTTAACATAAGTACCTACTACCTGCTTAGGATCTATACCCTCAACTCCCATAGTCACAATTTCTTTCTTAAGTTTGACCTTAGTGCGATAGAAGGGAATTTCACTATGATAAGAATGCTTCTGGTCAATGCTATCTAGCTGAGGTTGCTGTTGTAACCATGACATAACCTCACCCACATCTGAGGGAAGTCCGGAAATAGTGCCGTTAATACCCTCAGACGCAAGTAACAACGTGCCAAAAACATTGTTTTCAGACATAACTTTTTGCAGCGGGGCCTGAAGTATTTCAAATTCAGGCAGGGATACAAATTTGTAAAGGGCGCAGGTGAGAAATTTATCTGACATTCAAGATCCTAAAAGCATACTTTGTATTGCGTAATTCAATAGGTAATTCTGAGGGGGAGTATAACAAATGGACAAAGGCTCAACATCTCGACGACACATTGTTAACAAAACTATTTAGTATCCCCAAGTATTCGCTTACCAGGATACACCCCCGCAACGACGACGCTGTTTTTAACTACGATTTGGCCTGCCACAACAACGTAGGGTATTCCGGATGGTGGTTGATAGGGATCTCCATAAGCCGCATTGGCTTGTACCTTTATCGGATCGAAGATAACAATATCAGCATCCGCACCCAACTGAATACGGCCCTTTTTGTCAAAACTAGATGATGACTGGGATAACCACTGGGCTTGATGCAGACTCACTCTCGCTAAAGCATCGGATAGCGTCAAAAGACCAGTATCACGGACATAATGTCCCAACACTCGAGAAAAAGTACCTGCCACATTTGGATTAGTTTTTACTCTGAGGTCAACAGCGGGCAAAGCATCGGTAGCGACCATCATACGCGGCCACTTTAAAGCAGTTTCTATCCAATCTTCTTTGACATAATGATGATTAACAGCGCCACCTGGTTGTTCACTAGCGTATTTATTCCAGGTTTCTTCAGTTAACCACTCACCCGTAGCAACCCATTGAACATCCTCGTAGGTAATATCAAACATGCCCTGCCAATCACGATTGCGAAAAACATCTGCAGATATACTGGTGCCCCCAGCAGCGTAAGACAAAGTTTCAGTAGCGATGTTGGCGCCAGCATCATTGGCATCATCAATTATCTCCAACCACTCGCTTACTTTCCCCATAGCATTATGCGTTATGTGCACAACAAATAGAGGTGCTTTAGTCTCTTTTGCTAAGTCAACCACCTCAATTAGACCCGCTATATCCCCCGTATAACCGCGGCGAACATGCACATGAATGGGTACCTGCCGAGCACCAGCGACTTCAAACAACATGCGCAATTCATCATCTGATATTGCAGAGGTGAGGTAATCAAGTAACACCCCTATGCCCAACCCGCCGTCATCAATACCTTGAAGGATCAAGACTCGCATAGCTTCAATTTGTGCTGCAGATGCAGGCTCAGTCCAAGACACTCCATTTATATGGAGGGGATCGCTGCTACCCAAAAGATACTCAGTATTAATACCTTCCATTACCTTTGACCGCACAGCAAAATGAGCCACAGAAGCGCCATAGTTTAACTGTGCACCATCCTTGTAATCCTGCCCAAAAAAATCTACCGGATATGCACCAGCCTCCATATCCAACTGAGTAGTCACCCCATCTAGCAGATTCATTTTTTGTCCGAGAAGCGTCGGCGTATGGCTATGAATGTCTATAAAGCCTGGGGCGACAACTAAACCTTTTGCATCGATAACCTCAGATCCATCTATTGGATCTGTTGAAATTATTTCAATGGAGCCATTATTTATACCAATAAAACGCACACCATCAAGACCAGTCTCTGGGTCTATGACACGGCCATTTGCTATCACTAAGTCATAATCCGCATAGATCAACGGAGCAAAAAGAAAACTAAATAAAAACATTAGACAGCGAGTTTTACCTACCAACATCCATCTACTCCAATCATCGAACGCATCATTACAGAGGCATAATTTTTATTAACTAAATTAATGTTCATAACTCTACCGAGGTGTACCCTAGAACACAAACATGGACACATATAATCGAGATAAAGCAAAGACACCACATTTACTCTCCCTTTCACCGCTCCATCATTACTCTTTATCTTATTTATCAAAAAAACATCTATCATGAAGAAGTATTCATTCTAATTACCTATTAGACTCAGCGGCGGAGAATTTTAGTAAAGTTACATCAGGATTGTTATGAGCCTCTATCGGTATATCACTAAAAAAAGCAGGTTTCTTTTCCTCGCTCTGTTTGCATTAAGCATGTTGAGCGTGGGTGAGTCGATCGCTGCTGATTCAGACGATTTAGCCTTTAACAAGATAGCTAGGTCAGCTCAGATCTCTGGTGATTGGGATATTGATGGTAATGGTCAGGCTGATGCCTTGACCGATGGTTTGTTGTTTTTGCGCTACGCCTTTGGGTTAAATGGGGAGCCACTAATCAATGGTGTTGTCGCTGAAGATGCGCAATACACTACTGCGGAAGAGCTAGAATTGGAGTTAGAAGAGATTTTTGCCAGTTCCGGTGATGTTGATGGTAATGGCTCTGTGGATGCGCTGACAGATGGATTGTTACTACTGAGATATCTGTTTGAATTAGACGGCGATGCTTTAACCACAGATGTTATTGGTGAAGGTGCTATTCGAACAGATAGCTCTGGTTTAGAAGCTTACATGAGTGCGGTGATGCCGCAGGCTCCCTATATCACACTTAATGGCAGTGCGGCGGTCGATCATGAACAGGCGACCAGTTATGTCGATACTGGGGCCACTGCCACTGATGTTGTTGATGGGTCTGTCACGGTGATAATGACAGGGTCGGTTGATTCTGATGTAGCTGGTGTTTATAGCTTAAGTTACTCAGCCACAGACAGCGAGGGTAATGTCTCCAGAGTTTTAACTCGGACTGTGACAGTGGCCGACACCATAGCGCCAGTGATTACCTTGGTTGGCGATGCAGCTGTTGAGGTTGAGTTGGGTTCAACCTATACCGATGCAGGAGCGAGCGCGGCTGATACAGTTGATGGATCTGTTGATGTTGTCACCACGGGTTCTGTTGATACGGCTACTGCCGATACTTATACCCTCACCTATACCGCAACTGATACTGCTGGTAATGAAGCCTCCCAAACTCGCACCGTGACAGTGGCTGCTAGCTCGTCATTGGAAGTACTGAACGTATTTGTGAATGGCAAGGTAGATGCTGCATGGGATGAAGGGATGAATGCCGCTGATTCGGGTAACAACTGGAGTTCATGTAATAATGATGGTGGTGAAAATTGCCCAAACATTGCCTGGGAACTTGTGGAAGATTCGGAACGCGGTACTGTGTTGCAAATTGAGCATAGCTCTGCTGGGAAACAGGCGATCTTTTATTTTAAAACCTCAACGCCTAAGAATTTGACTCTCTACGCGGGTGGTGAGATTAAGTTTGATATAAAAACGATCAGTGGTGACAGTAAGTACACTATGAAAGTTGACTGTGTATACGACTGTACATCTGGCGATAAAAGTTTGGGGGTTCGGGGAGATGATGGATGGGAGTCTGTCACAGTAAACGTCGATGATTTAGTTAATCAAGGATTGTCCTTGGACACTATAGACACAGGTATCGTTATTTGGGCCACCCAATATACCAATACTGTTTTTCAAATAGATAACGTCCGATGGGAAGATATTGACGGTGGCGGTACAACGGTAGAGGAACCACCAGCAGATGATGGCTGGGTCATCCCATTATTCAGCGGATATGAGTCACCCAACAGCTACGATGGCTATAGTTTGACTTGGTCTGATGAATTTAGTGGTACCGAAATTAACACTGATCATTGGGGTTATG
>ERZ1048068.1797-NODE-1797-length-15983-cov-4.611878_pt1 | contig 15983 bp, 15 predicted proteins | sample MGYA00383098_ERZ1048068 | MGnify/ENA primary metagenome ERZ1048068 (study PRJEB29581, sample SAMEA5548368) | metagenome | biome: marine; feature: coastal; material: water | depth 1 m | study: Short-term variability in the microbial, nano- and picoplankton... | reverse complement strand
ACGTAAACGTTTTTAACCTCTGGAATAAGAATGTCTTTTTTCATGCCTTTGTGTGGTAGTTTACTTCCCGATACAGAATTTGCTGAAGATGTTTGCTAAAAGGTCATCCGTAGAAATGGTACCTGTAATCTCTCCAAGCCCGTCTAAAGCTAGTCTAAGGTCTTGAGCAAGCAAATCCCCCGGAATGCTCAATTCTACGGCCTCAATACTTTTTTGAAGTGCTTCTGCGGTTCGACGCAGTGCATCAGCATGGCGTGCATTGGTTACGATGGTTTGTGAGGATGAATTGGTAGACCAGGCAGTAGCGGCCTTCAATGCGTTGAGAAGCTCAGTGAGTCCTGTTTTATTTTTAGCAGCAATGTCAAAGATCTCGCAATCGATCTGTTTCAATCGCTTTTTAATAGGTGCTGCGGAGGCTTGGTCTAGTTTATTGATGCAAACGAACAAATGGGCTTGAGGAGCGCTCGTTTTTATATGTGCGAGTCGCAGCTCTAGGTCATCCTCAGCCGCTGTCGCGTCAATCAGGTAAAAAATGACGTCCGCTTTTTCAGCCTGTTCAAATGCTTTTTGAATACCTATTTGCTCTACATAATCTTCGGTATCTCGAATTCCTGCAGTATCAATAAGTCGGTACGTTAGTCCACCGAAGTTAAATGTGTCCTCCACAGTATCTCGTGTTGTGCCAGCAATAGCACTAACGATTGCTCTATCCTCACCTAGGAGTGCATTTAACAAGGTGGATTTACCCGCATTTGGGGCACCTAGAATGGCTGTTGCAATCCCTTTTTTAATAGCGTTTCCGTATTTAAAACTATCGATGAGTGCGCTAACTTTTTGGAGAAGACCATGGAGCATTTTTAGCAATTGGTCTCGAGATGCGAATTCTACATCTTCTTCACTGAAGTCCAATTCCAATTCAATCATTGATGCGAAATGCACCAAATCCTCACGAAAGAGTGTAATTTCATTTGAGAGACCTCCTTTTAACTGGCGTAAAGCCACATCATGCATTGTTTTATTTTCGGCGTGGATGAGATCCGCAACTGCTTCCGCTTGGGCTAAATCCATTTTGCCGTTCATAAAAGCACGCATAGTATATTCTCCGGGATCAGCAAGACGGGCTCCTGCATGTAATAAGCTCTCTATGATACGCCCGATAATGTAGGGTGAGCCGTGGCTGCTGATCTCAAAACTCTCTTCGCCTGTAAAGCTTTTTCCGTCTTCAAAATAGGTGATGAGTACTTCATCGATGTGCTCCCCGGCTATACTGTAGTCCCCGAAGTAGGCTACATGTGATGTAAAGCCCGACTTATTAACGCGCTTTGAATGGAAATAAGGAGAGAGGAGGCGCTTTGAATTGGCCCCGCTGACTCGAATGATGGCTAGTGCTCCCACACCTTGTGGCGTCGAAAGTGCACAGATGATATCGTCTCTAAGCATGCCGTAAAGATACGTCGTTAAGTAATGAGCAAAGAAATTTGAAAAGAAGGGAAATCCATTGAAGCTTGGGTAGTACATTTGTGGCAAACTCACAGAAAAACCATCTACATGAGCGTATTAGTCAACAAAGACTCGAACATTATTGTCCAGGGATTTACGGGTAAAGAAGGAACATTTCATGCTACTCAAATGATTGAGTACGGCACGAACGTTGTTGGTGGAGTAACTCCTGGTAAAGGAGGAATGACACATCTTGATCGTCCAGTTTTTAATACTGTTGCAGAAGCTGTTGAAAAGGCTGCTGCGGATACTTCAATTATTTTTATACCACCAGCTTTTGCAGCCGATGGTATTATGGAAGCTGCTGAAGCAGGAATTAAAGTGATTATTTGTATCACTGAAGGCATTCCGGTAGCAGACATGGTAAAAGTTAAAGAGTATTTAAGCGATAAGGACTGTACGCTTATCGGACCCAACTGTCCCGGTGTAATGACTGCTGGAGAGGCGAAAGTGGGTATCATGCCAGGTTTCATCTTCCAAAAGGGTACCGTGGGTATTGTAAGTAAGTCTGGTACTTTGACTTATGAAGCGGTGGACCAGTGTACAAAGGCAGGTTTAGGTCAAACGACAGCCATCGGTATTGGTGGAGATCCTATCATTGGAACAACCACTAAGCAGGCTGTTGAGTTGTTGATGAACGACCCTGAAACCGAAGGAATCATTATGATCGGTGAGATCGGAGGACAACTTGAAGCAGAGGCAGGTCTTTGGATTAAAGAACACGGTACAAAGCCTGTAGTTGCATTCATCGCTGGTGAAACTGCTCCGGCCGGACGTACAATGGGGCATGCAGGTGCGATTGTTGGCGGTGCAGAGGATACTGCTGCTGCTAAGAAAGCAATTTTACGCGATTGTGGCATTACCGTTGTAGATTCTCCAGCGGAGCTTGGGACTGCGATGGCAAAGTTATTAGGTAAATAAAAGATTGACTTATAAAAAAAGCCGCTTCCAATGGAAGCGGCTTTTTTATTCCCACGAACCGCTATCTTTGATCTGATGAAACAGGTAAAGTGTCCATCTTGTAGTGCTTGGTATGAGGTATCGATCCAAAGCGATACGTACAGCCACATCTGTTTACATTGTAAGGCCCCATATGCTGTCAAAAGTAAAAAACAGCGGGTACGTGAAGAGGGTATGAGAGCTCCTGTAAGTAGGCCACCATTGACTTGGAGGCGTTTTGGCGAGATGCATTGGTCCCTAGTTATTCTGAATAATATAGGATTCATCATTCAAACCATTCTTTTCATGATTGGGACATTGATAGGAATCTTAGTCGCCCCGCTTTAAAGCAATCTAATTTTTACGACCTTAGTATTAGTATGGAGTTTCTATCACCTAAAACCAAAGAACGTATTTCGAAGCTTGAAGCCGAGAATAAGCGCTTGCGTCTTCAATTAGAGCAACAGGACACATCGGCGAAAACCATGCGCTGGCCCTTTCTGGTGATTGCAGTATTACTTGTGGCAATAGTTGCGGTGTGGAAATACAGCAAACCTTCTACAGAAGAACTGAGCGCGATAAAAGTACAAATGTGGCAAAATGGCTCACTAATAGATACTGTTCTCTACCCAACCTTTGGTATTGAATATTCTATACAGGTAGGAGCTTTTAATGAGTTGGATTACAGTGAGTTGAGTTCGGGTTCAGGTGATTTAAGAGTACAGGAAGATAACGGTATTCAACGCATACTATTAGGCAGCTTTACTAGTCTCCCACAAGCGCAAATGTATTTAGATAAGGTGGTGAAAATTGGTTTTGAAAATGCTTTTATTGTTGCGTATAAAGAGGGAATTACCGTAGGTTTGCTTCCGAATAAAACCGCTATTAAAGAATAATTATGGGTTTACTTTCTGGAAAGACCGCCATCATAACTGGTGCGTCAAAGGGAATTGGTAAAGGAATCGCAGAGACCTTTGCAAAGCAAGGCGCAAATGTTGCCTTCACGTTTTTAAGTTCAGTCGAAAAAGGACAAGCGTTAGAACATGAACTACAACAGTACGGCACGAAAGTCAAAGGCTACCGTTCTGATGCTTCCAAAATGGAAGATGCTGAAGCATTAGTTGCTCAGGTTGTGGAAGACTTCGGTGGTGTGGATGTCGTAGTCAATAATGCAGGAATTACGAAGGATACGCTGTTAATGCGTATGACTGAAGAAGATTTCAACCGAGTAATCGAAGTAAATCTAAATTCGGTCTTCAATATGACAAAAGCCGTGCAACGTACTTTCTTAAAGCAGCGTTCAGGTTCGATCGTAAACATTAGTTCTGTAGTAGGAGTGAAAGGTAACGCCGGTCAAGCGAATTATGCTGCCTCAAAAGCAGGTATTATTGGCTTTACAAAGTCAGTTGCTTTAGAGCTCGGCTCTCGAAACATTCGTTGTAATGCGATTGCACCAGGCTTTATCGAGACAGAAATGACGGCCGTTTTGGACGAAAAAACGGTTCAGCAATGGAGAGATGGCATTCCATTAAAGCGCGGAGGATCAGCGGAGGATGTTGCTAATGCATGTCTTTTCTTAGCTTCTGATATGAGCGGTTATATCACCGGTCAAGTGATGAACGTTTGTGGAGGAATGCTTACCTAATGAAACTTCTTACTGCTGCAATACTAGCCCTTGTATTGGGTCTTGCTGTTGCGTGGTATATGTATTTTTATAAAAGGAGGTCAGCGCCCTATTGGGTGTTGGCCTTTTTTCGTTTTGGTTGGGTTGGAATGCTTTTTTTCGCATTGTTCGCACCTGAACGAGAGGAGCAGGTCGTCGTTGAGCAACCGCAACTCATTTCTCTACGAATAGATACCTCGGCATCTTTGAAATCGCCGGTAAATGGGATTTTAGACGTACTGTTCGATTTTGAAAAAAATGCGCCAGTAAAATGGGTGTTTTCCGATTTTAATTCTTCGCAAGAGCAAAGCGATGAACTTCCTTGGATATACATAGGAGATGGGCATATTGACGTACAGGCCGGAACTGATCCAGTGGCTTCAGTTTTACTGGAGGCGAATACACTTTTGAGTCCGCCGCTAATAAAGAACGTCATCGTGCCTGATCGGGTAGAAATAGGAGCGAGGTTTGATTACAGGGTAAGATTCACTGCAGAACCTGAATCCGTCCGTGCAACATTCAATGGTAAATTTCATAACAAGAGTACAGCCGCTTTTATCGCACCGGACCGTCCAGGTATGTATCAGCTCATACTGACAGCAGAAAAAAATGGTGTGAAAGATCTTATCGAACGTTCCATTGAGGTAGTTCCCTATTTTAATTCGATTCAAGTCATATACCCCTATCCCCATCCGCACGTCGGTATGGTAACCCGATTAGCTCAAGAGTTAGGTTTCACCTATCATTTACTTTCATGGAAAGATGCAAAGACTCAATTAAAACAACTTCCAACCGTTGCTATTGGTGGCGGAGCAGCGGTATTTGAGCAGTTAGATGCACAGTTAGACAAGCCTATTCTATGGCTGGATTCGAGCAACGAAATACCATCACAAGGCGTTGCAAATAGAATTCAGACGCCAGAGGCTTTAGCATCTATCGGGGCACCAGAATACTATACGGTTCGACAACGGGATAAGAAAAAAATCAGGCTCCAACAAAGTGGACAGAACTGGAATGGACGAGGAATTAATTGGTTTCAAAACGGTTTAGCGTACCCAGAAACTGGCAGTGTATTTCGTTCGCTAATCAAAGGCTTACTGCGCGACTCAAGACCTGATGAACTGCGAGTATCTGGTCCGGAGAGACTTTACCAGAGCCAAGAGGCGGAATGGGTCGTTAGCGTGGTGAACAATCGGTCGATGGCACAGGCTGCAACTGTTGAAATGAAAATCACTCGAGATGGTGAGGTTTTTGATGTTCCGCAAGCTGCAGCCATAGAAGGAAATGGATATGTTTTTTCTACCTCATTCTCAAGCGCTGGAACGTACACATTAGACATTATTGCAGAAGCTTCAAATGATCAGTATAGTTGGCGTAATACGGTAACCGTTTTACCGGCTTCTATTGAGCAATACAGGCCTTTTAACAAAGCGTTGTGGGACAGCTATTCGAAAAATGAGTTATTCCGCGCAACGGATGAAAGCACCTTGCAAATAGCGCTCGATAATTGGGAATTAGAGGGGAGATCGATGGTACGGACAAAAAAAACTCCCCAACACAACCTCTGGTGGTATTGGGGAGCATTCTTGTTTTTCGCCTTCGCAGAATGGCTGCTTAGAAGACGAAAAGGATTGTCTTAGAGGTTGTTCTCTAAGAATTGTGCTAGAGCCTCAGGTTCCATGTTCTTTCCGACGATCACACCATTTTCGTCGATAAGTAGATTCTGTGGAATGAATTGGATACCATAAAAAGTTGAAATTTCATTTTGCCAGAACTGTAAATCGCTGACTTGTGGCCATTGCAGTCCGTCTTCAGCGATTCCTTTGATCCATGCCTCTTTGTCGCGATCTAGACTCACACCGATAATGTTAAATCCACGCGCTTTATAGACATCGTAGAGGCTTACCAAAGCTGGGTTCGCTGCACGACAAGGCTTGCACCAAGAAGCCCAAAAGTCCACCAGTACGAGTTTACCCTCAACGCTTCTTAAACTAAGCATTTCACCTTCTGGAGTTGCCTGACTGAAATCCGTGAAGGTTGCACCTACCGCAGATTTTTCTAAGGCAGTAATTTTATCAGATAACTTTATGTAATCCGGTGAATCCTGGTATTCAGCGCTGATTTGATCGCGTACCGCTCGGAAATCTTCTAGATCATAACTGCTCGTATTACCGCTTAAAACTATAGCCGCACCTAGAATGTCATTCTTCTTCGCAAAGTCTAGGGTCATTTTAGTTTGGCTGTCGATAAGGGTCATTGCTTCTTCTCGAATCTGTTCCGTAGCTAGCGTATCATTGAGTTGCATCGCATTGCGGAATTTATCTTCTAAGGTCATCATGGTCGCATCAAAAAATGCTCCTTTATCACGGAAGGCGTCCGCTGAGTCGTTGAATACACCTGCTTCAATCACGATACCTGTCACAGAATCCATGTTGATGGTTACATCTGCGCCGTCGTGGTAATATACCGCTGGCATTCCGAGCTCAGCAATTTCAACCATCGCATATTGATGGGGGAAATCGTCAATATGAACAGTCAATTTTCCTGCATTCAAGGTCCCTTCATAAAGCACCTCTTGATTTTCAAGACTTAATTTGACGGGGCTATCTCCAGCAGATTTCGCATCGATAGTGAGATCAAAGCCAGTTTCAGGTGTACAGGAGGCTAAAATCGCCGCAGCTGCAACACAAAGCATTACTTTCTTCATTGCTATTGTTTAAGTTTACACTCCGCAAATTACATAGAAGAGATGAAGAAAATCGTTACCCTAATCACAATCTTAGTTTTTAGTGTCCAATTGGTTGCTAAAGAAGGCATGTGGATCCCCATGCTCTTGAACAATAATATTTCAGAAATGCAGGCCATGGGCTGCGAATTAAGCGCTGAAGACATTTACAGTGTGAACCACAGCTCGCTGAAAGACGCCATTGTAAGTTTTGGCGGTTTTTGTACGGGAGAGTTCATTTCATCCAAAGGGCTCGTTCTTACAAACCACCACTGTGGGTACGGTCAGATACAAAAGCAAAGCTCGATGGAGCACAACTACCTCAAAGACGGTTTCTGGGCAAATTCTATGGCCGAAGAGTTAAAAAACCCAGGTTTGTATGTAGAGCAATTAGTGTACATGGAAGATGTGACCAATTCCTTGGTGAACTCCGGGGATAAGTTCAAAACCATTGAGACTGCCTTGATTAAGGCTAAAGAATTGGACAATCCAAACCTTGATTACAAGGTGGTCCCATTTTTCAATAACAACCAATTCTTCCTTTTGGCTACGATCAAATACAATGATGTACGCCTTGTAGGTGCACCGCCTAGCTCGATCGGTAAGTTTGGGGCAGATACGGATAACTGGGTATTCCCGCGCCATACGGGAGACTTTAGTTTGTTCCGTGTATATGATGAAGCGGGCAATGCCTTTGCACCAGCACAACACTTAAAAGTAAATATCGCGCCGCGTACACCAGGAGAATTCACCATGGTGTTCGGTTATCCAGGTCGCACTCAAGAGTATTTGACTGCGGTTGAAATGGACCAATTGGTCAACGTCGAAAACGCTCGTCGCGTAGAAGTTCGCGATGTTCTCCTCTCTATTATGGACGAAGAAATGCGCGCAGATGCAGCGGTGCAGCTGAAATATGCTTCAAAATATGCCCGAATTGCCAACGGTTGGAAAAAATGGATCGGTCAGATTGAAGGGGTGCAATTCTCCAAAGGTCTTGACCGCAAACGCAAGCTCGAAGCCGAATTCACTGCCCGCTTAGTGGCAGACGCCAATCTTTGGGACAAATACAGCAGCTTGTTGAACGAAATCGCAGTGAACAATACGCAGATTGCGGAAGGTCAACTAAAGCGCAACGAGTTTATCGAAACCATCTATTACGGAATGGAGTGGTTCTCATTGATGAGCAAACTACAACGTGCGAAAACCGATGTTGATAGGAACGCGGCACTGGTTGAGTTTCATCAAAACTACAGCCGCACGGTAAGTGAAAAAACCACAGCAGCTATGCTTTCCATGGCCTTGGAGACCTTTCCTAACCTAATAGGGGATATGGACGAATCTATGTTTGTAAACACGGTTCATGATGAGATTGATGCGCTGGTAGAATTTACTATGAAAGATGAGCCTATCGATTTAGAAACAGTCGCACCAACGGCGAGCACCTTCAGCACATCCGCATTCAAAGGCTTTTATGCAGTCTCTCCAGATTACGCTCTATTGCAGAGGGCGACCGAACTATCTGCCGAATACATGCGGGCATTGATGGAAGTATTCCCTGAGCGCAACTTCTACCCGAATGCCAACAGCACACTCCGCGTGACCTATGGAAAGCTCGAAGGGGTAAGCCCTCGCGATGCTGTATCCTACGGAACCACCACATATTTGGACGGAGCCATGGCGAAATACAAGCCAGGGGATTACGAATTTGATATGCCTAGTAGACTGATTGAGTTGTACGATAACAAGGACTACGGCGACTATGCAGAGAACGGAAAACTACCAGTCTGTAACATTGCATCGAACCATACCACAGGTGGAAACAGCGGTTCACCGGTGCTGAATGCACGTGGAGAGCTCATTGGCTTAAATTTTGACCGTATTTGGGAAGGTACCATGAGTGATGTGAACTTTGATGCAAACATCTGCCGTAACATCATGGTTGATAGTAGATACGTCTTGTTTATCATCGACAAATTTGCCGATCAGCGCTGGTTAATCGATGAAATGGAGTTGATTAAATAAATGAAGAAACACGTATTCATTCTGGGTATTCTGATGCTGGCGGCCTGTGGTCGTACAGGGGAGGGTGCCTACGAATTGGATGCCGCTTATACCTTTCTAGGAGCCGATTTTCCATTAGAGCCTCCCTTAGATTACAGCAGCTCTCCACCGGATTATATCACTCACGACAATCGCCTGGACGGGGATGTAGATCATCGCAGAGCGACTTTGGGCCGAGTACTGTTCTATGACAAGCAGCTCAGTCTAAACAACTCTATCGCTTGTGGTTCGTGTCATATTCAGGCGCACGCTTTTGGCGATACTTCACAGCAAAGTGTTGGATTAGACGGTGGTTTGACTTCGAGACAAAGCATGCGCCTAGTAAACACTAGGTTCGCCGCACTCCCGGCAATGTTCTGGGACCGTCGGGCGATCAACCTCAGAAACCAAGTTATTCAGCCTATTGAAGACCATATCGAAATGGGCTTTAGCGGCACGGGTGATCAACCTGGCTTGGACAGCTTATTGACTAAACTTCAGGGACTGCAGTACTATTCCGAACTCTTTGACTGGGCCTTTGAACAAAAAGGAACTACCATCAATAAGCAGCGTCTCGCTCAAGCACTAGAACACTTTGTGAGCTCCATTGAAAGCTTTGATTCAAGGTTTGATGAAGGTTTTGCGGCGGCGGGCGATATACAAGGTCAATACTCAAACTTCACACCTGCAGAAAACAGAGGAAAGTTTCTTTTTAGAGTCCCACCTCAACTTGATAATCAGAATGTACGCACGGCAGGAGGTGCTGGATGTGCGGGCTGTCACCGTCCTCCAGAGTTTGATATCGATCCGATGAGTGGAAATAATGGAGTAGATAAAGAAGCAGGTAATCCTGCGGGCTTTGATACTACCAATACGCGTTCACCTTCGCTCAGGGATCTTTTCGGTCCTGATGGTGAAATCAATACACCTATGATGCACACAGGGAACTTCCTAGAGTTCACCACCATAGTGGAACATTACAATGAGGTCATCCCCGATGTTAATAATCGTACCGTCGACGGAAAATTGGTTCGCGGATTAACCTCGGTTAAACTGGAGCTAACGTCAACCGAACGTGCAGATTTAGAGGCCTTCGTTAAAACCCTTACGGGTTCGAATATGTACTTAGACGAGCGTTGGTCTTCGCCGTTTTAATGTGTAAAACTTACCGGCACTGATTATTGGGCAATTACGGGCGTTCGCCGTAATTTTAGCGCTTCAATAATTGAACATGAGAGATACTACAATTTTCGACCTAATCGCCAAAGAACGTCAGAGACAGGTAAATGGAATTGAGCTGATTGCTTCAGAAAACTTTGCTTCTGAGCAGGTGATGGAAGCCCAGGGTTCGGTCCTTACTAATAAATACGCGGAAGGCTATCCAGGAAAACGCTATTACGGTGGTTGTGAGATTGTAGATGTCGTCGAGGATTTAGCCCGTGATCGAGCGAAAGAACTCTATGGTGCAGCGTATGTCAACGTTCAGCCGCACTCTGGATCTCAAGCCAATGCAGCTGTGTATTTGGCTGTGATGAAGCCTGGTGATACCGTTCTAGGTTTCGATTTGAGCCATGGTGGTCACTTGACCCACGGTTCTCCAGTAAACTTCTCAGGTAAAACCTACAATGCTGAGTTTTACGGAGTAGAGAAGGAGACCGGTTTATTGAATTATGAGACGATAGAGGCGAAAGCGAAAGAATGCAAACCACGTATGATTATTGCTGGTGCTTCTGCCTACAGTCGTGATATCGATTTTGCTCGATTCCGTGAAATTGCGGATGAAGTAGGCGCTATTCTTTTGGCAGATATCTCACACCCATCAGGCATGATTGCCAAGGGTATCCTGAACGATCCGATGCCGCATTGTCATATCGTTACTACCACTACTCATAAAACGTTACGTGGGCCACGTGGAGGTATGATTATGATGGGAGAGGACTTTCCAAATCCTTGGGGGGAAACCAACATGAAAGGCGATGTGAAGATGATGTCAAACGTTCTAGATATGGCCATCTTCCCGGGAATTCAAGGAGGGCCGTTAGAGCATGTTATAGCTGCAAAAGCTATTGCATATGGTGAAGCATTAACGGATGAGTTCTTTCACTATCAGTTACAGGTAAAAAAGAATTCGGCGGCAATGGCGAAAGCTTTCGTAGATCGCGGGTATGATATCATTTCAGGTGGAACAGATAACCACTTAATGTTGATTGATTTGCGCAACAAAAGTGTGACGGGTAAAGCGGCAGAGCAGGCTTTGGTTCGTGCGCATATCACTGCAAACAAGAACATGGTGCCTTTCGATGATAAGAGCCCATTCACTACTTCAGGCATTCGTTTAGGCGCATCAGCGATTACTACGCGCGGATTGAAAGAGGCGGACATGGAAATCATTACGGACTTCATTGACCGCGTAGTGACAAATATTGATTCAGATACACACATTAAGGAAGTCGGTGATGCCGTCGTTAAAATGATGCAAGACCGTCCGCTGTTTACTTGGGAGTAATTATCTTCGAAGAAACCAATAGCCTTAGTATTATGTGCAAGAGTATTACAAAGCGCTGCGCCTTATTGGTTGCAGCGCTTTTCTTTTCGCTACCTGTGGTAGCCCAGCTTGATTTTGAAGTAGATAGAGCAGTCAAAGAAACGCGTGTCGGTATCATACGAAACGCTCTATTAACCATAGATGATGATGCGAAAGCCATCATTAAAAGACCGTTAAAGAACCCAAATCTTTCTATAAATGGTGTCAAGTTGTTCGCTATGATTGTGACGGATTACCAGACCACGAAATTTTTTCAAGAAAACATCGAGCCGTTGGATGTACATATTCGATCTCTTGTATCATTTCCTAGTTTGTATCCTAATGTCCCGGTTTTAGGAAAATGGGGAGGGGGAGTAGACGGCTGGATGTATACAGGTGTAACAGCAATGTATGCGGCAGGTGTGCTCACTGGACACGAAAAAATGCAGGAAGCTGGTGTGCTCACAGTTAAGGCAGTTGTTGAATCATATGTTGTTAGCCATATCGTCCTCAAGACATTGGTAGCTAGGCATCGTCCAGCACGTCCATTAGGTGTTTATGGAGCTACCGACAGGGATAGCCAATACCCTTTTGTTCATAGTCCATTAGATTTCTTCAACTTTCATGTTCCCTATCTACATTCTGATGCATATGGAACTGGTTTTCCTTCTTATCATGCAACAATGTTCTTCGCATTTGCAAGTGTGAATGCAAAAGTTTTCGAAAACAAGTGGATTCCTTATGGACTAGCAACTACAGCGTTACTTTACGACATCCGAGGACATAATCATTGGGTCAGTGAATTGGTCGCGGGAGCAGTGATAGGGGAGTTCATCGGGAAGGTAGTTTATGAAAATTACCATGAGCGCCGAAGTGCATCTCATTCATTAAAGAAGAAACGAAAGTACCGCACTCATATGGGAATAGGTCAAAATTTTGGAGTTGTTGTACCCTCTATCGCTATAAATTGGTAATATCGGCCCGATTATTGTTACTCGAATTGCTGCAAAAACATAGAAAATGAGAAAATCTTTATTGCTTTTACCGTTTGTTATCCTGTTTGCTTCTTGCGAAACGCAATCCCCTACAGAGACGAACACAGAACGTTTTTATAAAGCTCCTTGGAATGTAGCGTTGAATCGTTCTCACGGAGCAGTAGGACAGGTTAGTGCAGCTAATGAAGATCATAGTGGTTCTTTGACGTTGTCAAAGCAAGGCTGGGCTACTTTTGATATATCACTATTAAGCGACCATATGCATCAGCAATGGGGGTATAGCTGGTCAACCGATGAGTTTTTTATGAACTGGGCGCCTTGTTTAGAGTGGTATATTAACGAAGCTGAAGACAGCATGTATCTTAATTATGATCATCAGGACTATGACCCGAATTCAGGTAATAGCTTCTATTGGAATTACGATTTGATTCTAACGAGATAAAAAAAAGCGGGCATTGCCCGCTTTTTTTATGCTTCTAACTTTTTCTTTAAGTCGGCAATCTCTTTGGCAAGGTGATGCATTATCCGAAAGGATATGACTATGGTTCCTAAAAGTCCTGCGGTAAGAAGATAGATAAGGGTATCCATAAGTATTTTATTGTTTCAGAAATAAACATATGTAGTGCGTAAAGGTTCACGTGACTCTGTTTCGAAAAATTAAATGATTTGTGATTATTGTCAAGCGTTTTTGTGTTCGGTAATTCTATCATTGTGATATTAAATAATAGAATGAGATATGAAAGTCCGTTTAAAGTCGATAGCCATCTTGCTTGTCAGTATTACCGTATTCACTGGTTGTTTCAAGTGGGGTTCAAGAGCATATGATCGTTTTCCAGAAACAATAGCCTTAGACAAAAATTACTTTTATGAAGGGAAAGTAATAATAGTAGGTGCTGGTGCATCAGGTCTTGCGGCAGCAAGAATACTGGAAAGAAACAATATCAATTATGAAATTCTAGAAGCCACAGATAGATACGGCGGAAGACTTCAAAAAGATACCCTACTAGCTGATTTTCCTATAGATTTGGGAGCAGAATGGATTCATAATCAACCGGGAATATTAAATAGGTTAATTGGTCTGCCAGGTGATTGGACAAGCGAAGAGCTACTTCCCTATAGTATTGATAGCGCCTTTAGTTGGGACGGAATAGATTATGTGCAAACTGAAAAAGAGGAGTTAGAGGCGTTTTTTAATTTTTTCCCCGAGTACAAATTTAAAAGTTCTACCTGGTTCGATTATGTAGACGATAATTTCGCTCGCCATGTAAAGCATAAAATACGATTTAATACTCCTGTTTCAGAAATTGACTATTCTAGTAATAAAGTGATTCTTACGACTAAAGATGGTGTAGAGCATGTTGCAGATAAAGTACTGGTCACCGTATCCATAGGCGTTCTAAAGGCTGATGTGATAAAATTTAATCCCGCATTAAGTAATAAAAAAACACGAGCCATAAACCGAGTTGAATTTCTTCCCGGATTTAAACTTGCTATGAAGTTTTCTGAGAAATTTTACCCTGATGCAATAACTTTCGATTCAGATATAGGAGAACATGGCTACTATGACATGGCATTTAAAAAATTATCTGAAGATTATATTCTAACCTTACTATCAACAGGTGCTTCACCTGAGGAGTATTTTGACGTTGAAACTAATGAAGAAATAGTTTCTGCCGCCTTGATTGAGCTAGATGAAATTTTTAATGGAACTGCATCAAGTACTTTCACAGGGGTATATAGGCTAAGGGACTGGGGTAGTGAAGAATATATTTTAGGCACGTGGACGAATGCAGCCTTAAATAAGAACTTTAATTTGAATGCATTAAATGAGCCTCTTGATAATAGAGTGTATTTCGCTGGTGAGATAAATGATGCTCACCGTCAAATGGGAGTTCCTGGAGCAATTTTATCTGGATATTTTGCAATTAATGACCTTTTAACGAACGAATAATCTCTCGTCAATGGAAGACTGAACATATGACTATATTCATTGTATGATTAAAACAGAAGATGCGCGGAAGATTGTGTCATATTTCGGTGGTTTAAGCGACGAAGCTTATGATGTATTCATGAATTTTGCCATTGAAAAAGAGTATCCAAAGGGGGAAATACTCATTGAACACGGGAAAAAGAATGAATTTATCTTCTTCTTGATTTCGGGTAGTGCTAAGTCTTATAATTTTAAGGATTCCAAACAAATCTGTCTATGGTTTGCCTTTGAGAGCCATTGCATTGCGACGATACGCTCCCTCGATGACTTGATTTCCCAAGAAACTGTGGAATTATTAGAAGACTCTGAATTAATTCAAATTAAGTTAGGTGACCTAATGACTCTCTCTAATCAATTTACTTCTGTCAGCAGTTTGATGGTACAGCTACTTAAAGAGCACATTTTGTTTTTGGAATATAAATTGAATGGGTTGCAATTCATGACTAGTGAGGAGCGTTATGATAAGTTAATTCGAGATTATCCAGAAGTTCTTCAAAGAGTATCTCTCACGGATATAGCTTCTTACCTTGGCATAAGTCGAGAGACCTTAAGCCGAATTAGAAGAAAAATAACAAAGTAGCAATACCTTACCCGGGTTGTAAGTCATTTTGATTTTTTGTGGAGTGACTTACTAATCCAAAATCCCATTATCATTGAGCTGATAGTAAGCATGTAACCAAACCAAGGAGATACTTTCAACATCGTAAACTCATTTACGCAGATTAAAAAAAATGCAATGAGCACGATACATATAGACGGGATTAAAAGGTGTTTTTTCATGCCCTAAATTTATGTAATCATCGTAAATAATTCCTTTCAATTGGATTAAATAAGATGCCACTTACTTCTTGAATAGGCTAAGAAGTAAAAGAGCTGGGTGTTGAAGGTTTTCCAGAATTATAAGGTCATAATGAAACAGTAAGACACTGTAGATTCATTAGATTTATGATAAACCAATACACCTATGAAACTACTTACTACAATTGCAGCAGTACTCATATCAATCTCTGCTCACAGCCAAGAAAAATTAATTTACCAAGGTGACGGAATCATCACCCAAGGTCAGGATACTCTTTCATTAGAGGAGTTTAAAGGAATGTGTCTTGAAAAAAGGATAGTTAAATATCAAAAAGTCTATCGCTCACCTTCATTCTTCCCTTTTTTCAGGCGGGAAATTGGAATGACCTTTAACAAAGCCGTCAAGAAGAGTTTTGTAGGTCAAACAAAACGAGAGACTACCAAGTATAACTTGCAGAAAATAGCTTTTGGATTTCCATCCATTGGGCTTGGTGCTGGTTTGATAATCTGGAACATTGGTGATTATGCAGATGGTGAAGGAGATTGGGTGCGTCCCGCAATAGGTGTTTCACTTGAGCTAGCAGGTCTTGTGATGCTAAATGACGTTTCAGCGAGAAGCAATCACAAATACCAATCCGATGTATATTTTGAAATGTTGGTATCCCGCTACAACAACAAGTAATGGGACATAGCAATATGAAAGTATCCTTGACTTATTTAAGGGGTTTAGAGGTGAAGCAGTTGGATGTTGAGGACTTGCCAGAGTTGTAGACCTAAAAAAGAGGATATACCTATGGTTTAGAGCTTCT
>ERZ1048068.1796-NODE-1796-length-15996-cov-4.599962_pt1 | contig 15996 bp, 11 predicted proteins | sample MGYA00383098_ERZ1048068 | MGnify/ENA primary metagenome ERZ1048068 (study PRJEB29581, sample SAMEA5548368) | metagenome | biome: marine; feature: coastal; material: water | depth 1 m | study: Short-term variability in the microbial, nano- and picoplankton... | reverse complement strand
ACACATTTATGTAGGCGATAGTTTGTTATACAATCATGAAACATCAACTTGGACTGATCCTGTATTACGTACACACAATAATACAAGAGAACAAACATTAGCAACATGGGCAGATCAAGCGGCAGGTATTAGACGTGCTATATCATCAGCCGGTGATGCACACAATACTTTAACAGATGCTGAAAAAACTACACTAGGTAATCACGCTACATGGTTAGAATCAATTCCAACAGAATATGCAGATATTAATCATTGGAAGGTTCCATATCCAGAAACAGTATTACCAAATTACGTTGATCCAGCAGATCAAGAGTAAGAACTAAAAAACATCTATATCCAATCTTAATCGGATTCACCAGTTTTTATTATAATTACTAGTGAGTCCGATTTTTTTATGGAGATAATATTAGATGACAAAAAGAAGTAAAGCATTTTTTTTAAATGGTGGCGCAGGACGTATGTTATGTTCAATTCCTGCACTTGAATTATATGAACAAGAATCTGGTGACAAAGACTTTGTAATAGTATGTGAAGGCGGCACTGACATGTTCAAAGGTCATCCTAAATTACATAAACGTGCATATGACCCTTGGCACAAAAATTTATTTGATGATGTTATAAAACACAGGCAAGTAGTAAACCCAGAACCTTATCAAGTATGGGAATATTATAATCAACAATGCGGATTATCACAAGCATTTGATATTATTCTTAATAATAAAGGTGTAAGAAAATTAGACAAACCTTTTATTAATTTAAGCAAAGACGAAATGCTTGTTGGTCGTAAATTAATTAACGAAGTAAAAGAAAAAATTAAAAAAGACAAAGTTATTGTTGTTCAACCCTTTGGTAGAGGAATTGAAATACTTGACGACACACCAATTGATGTAACTGCACGTAGTTTTGAATTTAAAGATCTAAAACAAATTCTCAAAAAATTAGAAAAAGATTATGCTATTATAATGATGAGTGAAATGAAAATGGAACTCAAAGGCGAAGGCTTAAAAAATGAAATAGCAATGCCAGAAGGTCTTTCATTAAGACAATGGGCTGGAATGATTAAATTTGCGGATCACTTTTTAGGTTGTGATAGTGTAGGACAACACTTAGCATATGCAGTAGGCACTCCAACAACAGCCGTAATTGGTGCAACGTTCCCAATAAACGTAAGTTACCCAGATTCAGAAGGTATTAATATTATTGATCTTGGTATGGAAGATAGATTGTACGATCCAATTAGAATTACACAAGATGAAACTGTTAATAGACATAACGAAAAACTTATGCAAATGGACGAAGCAATTCAGGACTATGTTATTGAAGTAGTCAAAGGTAAGATTGATCCCGCAAATGAAGACGACAGTACAGAAGAAGAATAATGAGTCGGCTATTTGTACTAGGCTGTAGTTTTTCCAATTATGCTTGGCCTACGTGGGCAGATATTTTGGGCTTAGAGTTTGATGTATATGAAAACTGGGCATTTCCAGGACTAGGTAATAGAGCATTAGCAGAACGCCTTGCTGAAATACACGTACACAATCATTTGACAAAAGATGACACTGTTATTATACAGTGGACTAGTCATCTAAGACATGACTGGCATGCTACTGATCATAGACATCAAGATAACGCTGGATGGAAGACATCAGGAAGTTTATTTAATTATATTAACGAAGAAGTCTTTGATGAAAAATGGATTAAAACTTTTTGGTCAGAAAATAGTTATATGATGCATACATTTAACAACATATTACTAGCACAAAATTTTCTAAACGGTATTGGTTGTACATGGAGAATGACAAGCATGGGATATATCAATAAAATGAATAGTGACTATCCTAGTGATGATCACGGAGAACAAATGTCTGACATTGATATATGGGAAAGTGCTCCTCCACTTAGAGTATACAAAAAAATATTTGATGATAAATCAAAATGGATTAAACCAGTAGGAACATTTGCTTGGAATCATAAAACAAAACCATATAAATTTAAGTCTATGCAAGACAAAGCAGTTTTTGCAATAGACAATCACCCTACAGTAGAACAGCATAATGATTATGTTAATAAGCATATGCTACCTAGTTTAAATATAAGCCAAAAACAAACCAAAAAAGTAGAAACTTGGATAGATACTATTAACAAATTATACAATAACAGTCATAGAGATTTTGATTTGTTTTGTGAAAATATAGAAAAAGAAATAAATGATCGCAAAAACCATTACAGAGGATTTTAAATTATGAGCAAACCAGTATGGATAGCAGGTATAGCAAGAGGACACAACGCAGGTGTTTGTCTATTAAAAGACGGCGAAGTAATATTTGCTGTTGAAGAAGAACGTTTAAGTAGACAAAAATATGACGGCGGACCTTTTGCGGCAATGGTGAAAATACTTGATTACACAGATAAGTTAGATTATCTTGTAGTTGCTCACACGCAAAAATTAGAAGAAACAGCAGGCAAAGTTGACTATAGTGGCGATGATGTATATACTGGACTTGCACGTAAATTGGGTCTTATTGATAAAAAATCAAATGCATATACATATGATCATCCTCAAGTAATTGACCTTGCATTTATGCATCATAAATTACACAGTGCTTGTGCATTTTATCGATCAGGATTTGATGATGCTGTTAGTGTTATTGTTGATGGCGCAGGAACATTTGTTCCAATTGGCGTAAACAACGAGCAAGTAATGAGTTGGGAAGTTGAAAGTATTATTGATTGTGAATACCCAGCAACCTTTAATACACTACACAAAGTATACGGTACAAGAGAACCTATTCAAGGCGGTATTGTACAAATGGATAGTACACAGTTTGGTGAAAATGGACGTACACACTCAGCAGTTGTAAGTGATAGAGCAGGTATTGTTAAAGCATATGAAGCCGCAACTATGTATTGCGGATGGCAAAGTATTGAAGCAGGTAAAACTATGGGACTGTTTCCGTATGGTAAACCTAATGACAAGTTCCCGCCGTTGTTTGACGATACTACTGATTACCCATTAACAAATAGAAATGTTGTAGTTCCAAATTATCCTAATGGTGCGTTAATTAATGCTGGATTATATGGAGAACTTGCTGAAGTTCCAAAAGATAAAGATTCAGATCTTACATTGTTACAAAGTAGACGTGACATTGCATATGCAGTCCAAACAGAAACACAAGATCAAGTTACAACTCTTATTAGAAATGCTGTAGAATTATCAGGCAAAAAGAAAGTAGTAATTAGTGGCGGATACGGACTAAACTGTGTTGCTAACTATCATTACTTAGAAGCGTTAAAAGACGAAGGCATTAAAATTTATGTTGAACCAGTAAGTAACGATGCAGGAACAGCAATGGGCGCGGCAATGATGTTTTGGTACGGCTTAGAAGATGAAACTGAAAAGCGTCAAACACAAACGTTATACTTAGGACCAGATAACAATTATACTGCTGATGATGTTACATCTATTGCAACTAGTCAAGAAGTTGAAATGAAAGATGCTACAAATAAAGACGTAGTAGAGTTAATTACAAGTAAAAATATTGTTACACTTTTCCAAGGTAAAAGTGAAAATGGACCAAGAGCATTAGGTAATCGAAGTGTGTTATACGATCCAACAGATCCTGATGGTAAGGATCATGTAAATGAAGTAAAACACAGAGAATATTTCCGTCCATTTGCAGGTAGTATTTTACAAGACGATGTGCATGAATGGTTTGATTTACGCGGTATGGAAGATAGTCCGCATATGATGTATGCTGTAAATTGTCAACCCGGTATTGAAGAAAAGATCCCTGCCATTATTCACGTAGACGGAACTTGTCGTATTCAAACAGTTACCCATGAACAAAACCCGCATTATTATGACTTAATTAAAGCATTTAAAGAGAAAACAGGATGTCCTATTATCTTTAATACAAGTTTTAATTTAGGTGGTGAACCGTTAGTTGAAACATTAGAAGATGCTATCTGGACACTTAAAAATAGTGATATTGAATATCTTTACCTACCGGAGTTTGGTAAATTAATTACTGTCAAAAACGGGTAGTCGTCTTTCTTCAAACTCCGATAAATAGTATAAAGCGAGTTTGAAATGGATATAGCAAAATATTTTAAAAAAGGTTTAAGAGGTACTATACTTCTTGTTAACAGTCATTTTTCCTATGGTAGTACATGGAAGGCTGTCGAAACCACGTTGCCTCTAGATAGATGGTATCAAGGTGATTTTTCGAGTGCCGAGTATACTATTAATATCGAACTAGGCAGAGACAACAAAGAAATTATTAAATGTTTATTAACTGCTTCACCAAATGAAGCAAGTGTAGTAGTGTATGGCAGAGCCAGCACAACTACTGATTTAGTTAATGTAACTGCACAAGTTACTAACTCTTATGTAGAACTAATATTAAGCCCTAAATCAGATGCGACTAAAGGTTGTAAAGCATCGTTTGCGGCTACTTATTTTAAGAGTCATACCTAAATCATTGTTAGATAAATATATAAAACTGGAGTACTAAAGTGGCCGTAGAAGAACGTCAATTTGAATCAGAATTTGGATTTAAAAGTCCAGGTTTCACAGTAGATAAGTTAGGTAATATTACTGCAACATCTATTAATGCCGCTGGCGCAGGTGGCGGAAGCGGAGGTGCCGCAGGCGACTTCGAAGTGTCTGAAGTAAATGGAAACTTTCGATTAACTAGTGAATCTGTTATTGTAGGTAGTGGTAACAATCCAACACTTTCTTTTCAAAGAGGTCAAGAATATTCTTTTACATTAAGTATGACTGGTTCTCCAATAAGTTTTAACATATTAGATTCAACAGGACTTGTAAAATACAGTACTGGTTTAACACATCAAACAACAGAAGGTGTAACTACAACTGAAGCCGCGGCACAAGGCAATACTACAGGAAAATTAGTTTTTGCAGTACCAGCAGATGCACCAGATCTTTTATATTACGGTAATTCAACAGGTAGTGTTAGAGGAACAATTAATGTTAGTAATGCAGTAGCAGTTGATGCAACATTTGCAGATTTAACAGCAACAGGTGACACTTCTGTACAAGCACTTACAGCAACGGCATTAACAGTAAATGGTAACGGTACTGTTACTGGTGATATGACTGTGCAAGGTAAACTAATCGGTGATTCATTAAGTGTTAACGGATTAGGAGTTGCTGAATTCAATGCAGGAACAAATATTGTTTTAAGTGCAGGAAATAAAATAGATTTTGTTATTGACGATACCGTATTAGGTACAGTTAACTCGCAAGGGTCGTCAGTACCAATAGTAAATACAATAATAGACAACACAACAATTGGTGCAGGTGTTCCATCAACAGGATCATTTACATCTGGAACCATTGCTGAAGAACCGACTACAGCAAATGGCATAAGTAATAAGAAGTATGTAGACAACACATCAACAGCATTAGCGATTGCGCTTGGGGTATAATTAATGGCAAAGAAGAAAATTGGCAACTATAAATTTAAACCTGGTATAGGTTATACGGAAAATATATTTCCAAATGCATATGCACTTTTAAATACAAATAAAGCATTCCTCCAAGCAGAAACAGGACAGTTTATTACTGAAAGAGTATCTGATGCTACAGCATTTCAAACAGATATTATTTCATTAATTGATGACTTAGAACAAGAAATGGTTTTAGGTACAACTGCTACTCAAAGGCTATGGGGACAAATTGAATATACTAAAGGTATTACTCAAAAATTAACACGAGCAAGAACACTTGCAAGAGTTAAAACAGGATTAGCAGGACTTAGTGCTGTAACAAGCACATACCAAACAGCAATGGAAAGTGCTGTTGACGGCATTATCAATATTGCAACAAACGGCTTAGCAAGTGCTCCGGCATTAATAACTTCAGAACGTACAGGAGAAGTTGAAACTAATATTGGATTTGCAGTAAGCAGAATAAAAAATAATAGAGCGTTTATGATTGCTGAGATCAAAGCATTTATAGATGCAGATACACCTAATAACACTGTATCTACAGCAACATATTTTGAAACAAATTTAGGATTGTTACTTGATTGTATTTGTCAAGATGTATCTACAACAGTAAACAACTTAGTAAAAACAATAAACGAACAAATTTATGTAAACACAACACCAGGTGATAGATCATTATTAGGTGACGGTATGACTAGACTTGCAACTGTAATTAAACAAGTTGTTGAAGGCGACACAGTTGTACGCAGTAGCGGAAATACACTAGCACAAAGTGATGCAGGATCAGATGCAAATACAGTACTAGGCGATAGATGTAAAACACATGTATTAAATACTCAAACAGTTATTGCAAACGGAACTGTAGCAAGTTTACCAACAGCAGAATATCCTAATTATAGCGATGAGCCAGCATCTGGATTAGCGGCCGCGGCTGATTTAGAAAGTAATAAAACTACTGTTGCAACTAATGCAAATGCATTTTATAATTACACATTTAATCAATCAAAATGTGAAAGAGATACAGGACTTATTTTAAACGCTTACTTGTTTGATTTACGCTACGGCGGAAATATGAAAACATACGACTATGCAAGTAAATATTGGGAAGGTAGTGTAGCACAAGTTGACGGCTCACGTTATCCAGAACTAGATACACACAGTTGGTTAACTATATTAATTAGAGAATATATTCTTGATAAAATTGCATATCCAAATGAACAAACAGGGACATTACAAATAACAACAGGCGGCGATGCTGAAGCAGGTGCCGACACACCAATTACAAGTTTAGGTGCTTTAGTAGTTGATACTATTGCAGGTGGACTAAGTGCAAGACCTGCATTTGAAGATACTGGTGCAGGGTATGTTAAATTTCCAGGAAATTATGATTCAAGCGATATTTTATTAATTACAAACACATCGGATAACATAGTTGTATATTCTTTTAACGACACAAACACAGGTGGGTATGCAGAATTAACAACAGGCTTTGTATCAACTAACGGTGTTGCATATCAAGAAGATGAAGACTTTCCAAAATACTTACAAACTACAGATGCAATTACAAAAGTTTACTTAAACAAAAATACTGCATCAATGTTAAATGTAGATAAATTACAAATTTATGTAGACACAGATGAATTAATTGTAAGACCATTTGAGTTTGGTACAGATGCAATTGAAAGACAAAGAACTGCTGAACCAATGTCAATGCTTGATGCTGACTTTGAGTACGGACTACAGCCTACTAAATGGAGTGCTATTGCTACAATGCGTGGCTATCCTAGTGTGTACGAAGTACCAGGAACTGAAACAAGTGTTATAACAGTTATATCAGATAGTAGTGCAGGTACAGCCGGAGTTGGTAGTTCACTAATTACTGTTACAACCGCAGGTGCTCACGGGTTTGAACTTGGTAATGCTATAACACTAAAAGGCTTAAAGCAAGGCATTCAGGGTTATAGTAGAGCAGAAGGTGCATTTATTATTATTGCGGTTCCAAATGCAATTAGTTTTCAATTTTATGCAAAAGCAAAAGTTGGTACTGGTGGTAATGTTAATATTGAAGCAGAAGCAACACAATTAAGACAAGCAGGATTTTATACTGGTGCCAGTATTGGTGTACCATCGTTTAGTATTGAAAGTAATGGTAGTGCAGGTACAATTAGACCAGCAATATCAGTTGACTCAGGCGATGATACAATTCCGTATACAGTAACAGTAGGACTTGCACCTGAAATTGGTGCTCCGTTAACAGCATCATCAGGCATAGCATTAGGTACACAGGTAACTGGTAAAGTTGGTACAGGTGGTGTTGCAGTAACTCCAGTTGTTACAGCAGATTATGGTCCAGGCACAGTAGACATTGATGTACAAGATGCATCAGGTATTCAACAGAATATGGCGGCTGACAAAGGCGACGGTACTATAACACTTGTTAATACTGTCGTAGGGAATACAGTTACTTTAAGTAATGCAACAACAGCAGATGTTAAAGGTAACTTAGTAACTTACACATCAGTAGAAGGACAAAATGTTGTTAGTTTAGGTTTTGGCTGTACTGTTACAATTGCCAGAGCAAGTGGTAATTATAGTCTTGTTGAAATTGTAAATTCAGGACAAGACTATCAAGTTAACGATGTATTAGAAATACAAGGTGAATTTTTAGGTGGTGTTACACCTACAAACGATTTAACACTTACAGTATCCTCTGTTGATACTGGAGGCGAAGTTTTAACACTAGCATTATCAGGTACAGCATTTAACGGCACAGGAAACTTTGGTAACGTTACTGGCGATTATCAAAACGGTAACGGAACAGGCGGACTTTGGAACGTAAGTTACAGTGGTGGAGTATTTACTAGTACTACATTAACTAATCCATCATATCCAGCACAGCAAGGCACTAGTGCAGTAGCCAATGGTACTGGTGTATTACTTGATTTTGTTGTTACAAACAATTCATATGCTGTAACCGTAGATCCGTCAGATGCAGGTGTAACAGGTTATAGTGTTTATGATGTAGTTGAAGTATCAGGTACTAATTTACAAGGTACTTCACCAAATAACGATGCACAAGTTACAATTACAGCAGTAGATAGTAACGGGTATCCAACAGGTGTAAGTGTAACAGGTAACGGTGCAAACGCCGCTAATCAGTTTATTAATGCTCCATTTACTACAAACGGTTCAGGTATTGGTGCGTCATTGAATATTAATACAGACGGTGCAGATTATCAAGCAACATTTACTGTTACAGGTACAGGATTTGCTGTAGGTAATACTGTTTCAGTATTAGGTGCTGAAGTAGGTGGTACAACTGGTGTAAACGATGTTACTATTACTATTGACACTGTTGATACAGGTGGTGAAATCTTAACATACACTGTAGCAGGTACAGCAGTTAATTCATTCACAGTAATAGGTGTAGCAAACGGAGTTAACTTACAAGGTAGTGGTGCAGACTTTGATATTGTTATAAACGGTCTTACTGAAACGTACGGAGTTACTGTTGGCAATGCAGGTGGCAATTATGCACCAAACCAAACTATTGTAATTGAAGGTACGTCATTAGGCGGTGTATCACCAGACAACGATTTAACAATTACAATTACAGATGTTGACAATGATTCAACACTTACAGTAGGCGGAGTGTTGACTGTAAATAGTGCAGGTACAGCAGTAAAAGCCACAAGCGGATTTGCAGTAGCAGATAGATTAAAAATTAACGGTAGTAATTTTGCAGGCGGCGCCGATGTAACAAACGATGCTATTATTGAAATTACAAGTGTAGACGGCACAGGCGGTATTACAAATTATAGTACAAGTGGTACAGCACCAGACGGTATTGAAACTTATACAGCAGTAAGTGGTACAGCAAGTGCTAGTGGTACTAGTGCTACTTTTGATGTAACACGAACTGGTACAACATATACAGCATTTATAAACAATGCTGGTGCTAACTTTGTAACAAATGAAACTATAGTAATTGTAGGTACAGACTTAGGCGGTGCAACTCCAGCAAACGATTGTACGATTACTGTAGATAGTGTTGACGGTAGTGGAACAATTTTAACATTTACACCAACAGGTACAGCGGCCAACGTAGGTTCGCTTTCTGATCAATCTGCAGGTAATATTGTAGGTAGTGGTGCTACATTTAACGTGGCATTAGCCGGTGGAACATATACAGCAACACTAGCACAAGCAGGACAAGAATATTACACAGGACAAAAATTTATAGTTACAGGTAATAATTTAGCAGGTGCAACACCAACAAATGATTTAACAATTACAATTACTGGTGTAAACGGAACAGGCGGAATTACAACAGTTTCTCAAGCAGGTACAGCAAGTACTGATGTTGGTAATTTTCCAAATGTTAGTGCAAATACAGCAAGTGCAACAGGTAATGGATTTAGTTTAGATATTCTTAGAGATGGTACTCTCGCAGACAGTAGTGTGGGTACATATACATATTCACTTAACCAAGGTGGATCTGGATATGCTCTAGCAGATAAAGTACAGATTGGTGCTGACTTAGTCGGCGGACAAGCAGGCGTACATGACATTGAACTTTTAATTGAAAGTGTTGATAGTGCTGGTGCAGTATTAACATTCTCAGCAGTCGGTGACGCATTTGCAGGTACTCAGTTTGATCTTTATAGTACACTTACAATTGATACACCAACTACTGCACAACTTCCAACTAGTTTAGATATTTCATTTAGTGCATTGGCTACATTAAGAATTAACTTTGATTCAGCACACGGTTTAGTACCGGGTGATACATTTATTACAACAGTTGACTCTGATGACGGTAGTAACAATCACGATTTATCAGCAGGTTCATTTATTGCAACATCAATACCAAGTCCAACAGCACTTACATTTACTGCTAGAGCGGCAGGCACAATTGATGCGGCAAGTGATAATATTAACGGTACTGTTTATCCAAGACCAGACTCATTCTTTATACATAGACCATTTGATGGTGGTGTACAGTTAGGTACTGGCGGACCACAACACGGCGCACAAGCAATACGTCAAAGTAAAAAGTATATTAGATATCAATCAGGTAAAGGTATTATGTATACCACTGGTGCATTGTTTGCTCCAAGTTATGACTTAAGATCAGCAACATCAACAGGCATTGAAGTAGGATCAACAATTACAGTAACTTGTGACGATAACGACCACGGTTTACAAATTGGAGCAAAAATTAAATTAATTGGTATTGAATCTGTAGGATACAATGGCATTTATACAGTAAATGATGTTACTGATGAACGTACTTTTGAAGTAACAGCAATAAATCGATTAGAAACAACATCAGCAATATTAAGTTTCGGTGCTCAAATAAGTACATTCCAATGGCATGGCGCAACAGTACGTTCAGGCGTATTTGACGATCAAAACGGAATTTATTGGGAATACGACGGAGTTAATTTACAATGTTGTCAGCGTACATCAACTAAACAGATTTCAGGAACAGCAGGAATTTTACCAGATACAAATACAGTAACAGGTGTTAATACTAGATTTAGAGATCAACTTAAAGCAGGCGATAGAATTGTTATTAGAGGAATGACTCATGTTATTAGTGGTATTGCAACACAAACATCAATGACAGTTACTCCAGACTATCGTGGCGTAAATGCCGCAGTAGGTACTAAAGTATGTTTGGTTGCTGATAAGAAAATTAGACAGTCTGACTGGAACTTAGATAGAATGGATGGAACAGGTCCAAGTGGATATAACTTTGATCCTGCAAGAATGCAGATGATTGGTATTGAATATTCATGGTATGGTGCTGGTTTTATTGACTTTATGGTACGTGGTGCAGATGGTAACTTTGTATACGGACATAGAATTAGAAACTCTAACGTAAATACAGAAGCATATATGCGTTCAGGTAACTTACCAGTGCGTTATGAAATTACTAACGAAGGTCAAAATACTAAATTAGTTGCAGATATTGATTCTACACAGACAACTATTCCTGTAGAAACCGTAGACTTTTTACCAAGTGCAGGCTCAGTATATATCGATAACGAGTTAATTAGTTTTACTGGAACAGACTCATTAACTAATAGTATTACAGGTTGTACAAGAGAGGCAACGCTTACAAACTTCCAAGCAGGTGCGGCAAGAACATACACAGCAGGAACGTCTGTAGCACACGAGTCACGTACAGGTGTTATTTTAATTAGTAATACATGTACACCGCTTATATCACACTGGGGTAGTGCGTTTATTACAGACGGCGGATTTGATGAAGACCGTGGTTACATTTTCTCTTACACAGAACAAGCACTAACAGTTACAAATGTTAGACAAACAGCATTTATGATTAGACTAGCACCAAGTGTTAGTAATGCTATTATTGGCGACTTAGGAGATAGAGAACTACTAAACAGAGCGCAGTTACTACTAAGTTCATTAGAAGTTACATCAGAAACTAACGCAACAGGTGCTATTGTTATTGAAGGAATTCTAAATCCACAAAACTATCCTAGTAACCCAGCACTAATTAGTTGGACAGGACTAAGTGGACTTGCACAAGGTGGACAACCAAGTTTTGCACAGATTGCATCAGGTGGTGGTATTACATGGTCAACTGGTGCATCAACTACTACATCAAATATTACTGCTCAAGCAGGAATTAATGCTGTACTTGACTCAGGACAATATAGATCAAGAAACGGTAGTAGATATTTGTACGTAAGTGGTACTGATTACAGAGCAACATTTGGAACAGATAGTTTAAACCCAGTATTAGGTAAAGCAATTAGTGGTAGTAATATTAGAGCAAACACAAGAGTTGATGGTGGATTTATATCTGCTAGTTCTAATTATGGTTACTTGTTTTTATCACAAACACTAAGCGGAAATATTAACCAAAATAATAGTAATGCAATGACTATATCATCACATGGTACATTAGAAAATGCTAACTTTGCATATATTACAAAAGCAAGTTGGGAAGCAAGTGGCGGTAGAGATGGTACAGCAGTAAGTTCAACAAGTTCATCACCAAGTTGGCCTGCTAACACTGTTATTAACAAAATTACATTACTTGACTTTGCAGGAACACAGTATTACGAAATTGAATTTAATAATCCAGCAAACGGTGACTTAACAGCAGGTTCAGGTACAATTACACTAGAGTTTAGTTCACCGCCATACGGACAACCAGGCGAAACAGTATTATCATTTATTGCACAGCCAGGCGAACGTGCTGACTTAGATCTAAGCCAATTGAAAGAACTTACAAATACTACATTAGGTGGTAGAGGTACATTCCCAAATGGTCCAGACGTATTAGCAATTAACGTGTTTAAGACAACAGGTACAGATGTTGAAGCCAACATCATTCTACGTTGGTCAGAGGCTCAAGCGTAAAGGTTATAATTTACAATACAGCGAGGATTGTCAGTTGGAAATCCTCCAGCATGTAATGTGTTTCCGTCAAATAAAACAATACGTCCTTTTTTAGGCGTAACTCTTTGTAGTTCTTGATCACCTTCAAAAAATATTGTATCACCATCACTGTCGTTTACATAGTAAATTAATCCTAAGTGTTCTTCAGGACGATCAGTGTGTGGTGCATAATGATCTAGTTTTGTTTTATGTGGAACTGTTATAAAAAGCCTTGCGGCAATAATATCTATAAAATTAATATTAAGTGCTGAACAAACAATTTGCGGTACTTTGGTAAAGTTGCCATAGTGTTCAGTTAGTTTAGTACTGCTCCTAAGAACATGTTCAAAACTCACAGGCATTGAACCGTTTTCAGAAGCAGTAGGTTCGTATTTGCACACTAGTGGCAACATTGCGTTAACACTAGAATTACCAAATACAAGTGTATGATAATAGTCTTGCAATTCTTGCGGGACTAGATTATCTTTAATAATTATCATTAATGTGCAGTTTCTAAGTAATCTACAAAAGCGGCTAAGTTATCAAATACCAAACACTTCTTTTTAATATCGCGATATGCAAAGCGTTTCATTACTAATTCTTCTGTTTCTTTACCATGTCCTGTACGTATAATTACAGGAATAGCACCAACTTTCATAGCAGATTTTAAGTCTCTTAAACGATCACCTGCATAATATCCATGTTTAAATTTTACATGGGGAACTTCTTTTTCACATCGCTTAAACATACCTGCATTTGGTTTTGCATACATATCAGTTTTCTGACTACTTGCACTATAATATAAACCATCAATACTTGGACAACCTGCTTCGCCTAGTTTTTGAAACATATGTTCGTGTACTTTTTCAACGTCTTCTTGAGTGTAGATGCCCTTTTCAATACCGCCTTGATTAGTAATAATAACAATCTTGTGGCCGAGTTTACGTAATTTAACTATTGCTTCTAAACTGCCTTCTTCAAATTCCCAATCATCAACTTTATAAACATAATCTCCAATGTCTACATTAATAACGCCGTCTCTATCTAAGCCTACTACACACTTTGGTGCAATATAGCCAGGCTTATAAAATTCAATATCAACATCGTCGCTCCATACAATTTTAGGATCGTTACTCATTGTTCACTTTACCTTTTATTTCATCCAGCAGTCCTTCTTGACTATCGCCTGGGATAAGTCTATAATTATCTTCAACACTATCAGCAGTACTTACTTCAGTAATACTACTGTTATCTTCTAGTGCTTCTAGTTGGTGTGGTAACATAGGTTTGTTACGCCAAGTCATTCCTTGTGTAAGTGTTTGACTAAACAATGTTGCAGTCTTAGTATCAATCCATCTTACAACGAAACTACCTTCATTTACAAACCATGTTTCATCTTTTTCTTTGTGGAAATGCATACTAAATTTATTACCTTTTTTAGTAAACACCATCATTTTGCCGCAGTAAAGATCATTAGTGGCCCAGATTAATTCAAAGCCCCAACCTTTATCTACTTTACCTTCTAATCGTTCCATTCTTTAATCTCCAATTGTTTTATTTTATCGTAACCAAACTCCCCAAAAGCAAAGAAATTTGATGCAAGACTGTATCTGTCTTGATTACTTGTATTAGGCTCTACGCTGTGTTCTACATTACTAGGAAACATTATTAACATATCTTCTTCAACATCAAAGGGCCAGCCTGTTGCAGACACTGGTGTAAAATTTTCTACTGGTATATCAACTGTTTCACTAAACACATTGTCATAGTGTTTGCGTTTATGCATAATTATTCTGCCACTATCTTTGGGTGTTTGTAAATAGTATACTGCACTAATTAAACTGTTAGAATGATTGTGCATAAAAGTTTGCTCACCCGGTGGCTGTTTACTGACCCAACTATTAGTCATTTTAAAATTAAGTTGTTTAGAATAACCTAAACAGTTATATACAAATGCTTGTACTTCATTAGTTATTGATTGTTTTAGATCTTGATATTCATCTAATAGTTCAAATGTATCATCTGGATCATTTGCTCTAGGTCTTGAAACAATATCTTTATTTTTAATTAATTCTTGTTTTACTTTACTATCAAGTTTAGGCATACGTACTACACCTACTGGTACTGCAAATAATTGATGTAGTTCTAAGTTACCTAGTTGTAGCATTTTGTATCCATTCTTGAGGCGTTGTAAATTTAAAGTCGCCTATTGTTTTTAAAAGTTTAGTATTATCACTACATGTATACTTTTGATATTGTCCTTGTAATGCTTTAGGCATTGGAATAGGTTCTACTTTTGCATTATACTTTTCAGCAATAGCATCAGCAATAGATCCAAAACTAGTTGTCTCTCCCATACCTACATTCCATATACCCATTTCATCTATAGTCAACATCTTCTCAATAATTTTACATACATCGCCAACATACACAAAGTCACGCAAGTATTCATCACTGCCTTCAAACGGATGTACTTTGCCTGTTTCTTTTGCTTGATTAGTAAACTTATGAAACACACTCATTTGATCGCCTTTGTGTTCTTCATGTTCACCATATACATTAAAAAAGCGCAGTCCCTTGATATTGCATTTATAATCTTCCCAGCCTAACATTTGTACACTACGATCAAACAAATACTTTGACCATGAATAAGGACTTTGTGGTTGCTTAGGTGCATCTTCATTAAACATTTGTCCATCACCGTACACACTTGCACTTGATGCATAAATTAAATCAATACCTTGCATGTCGCATACTTGTAATAGCCGGTGACTAAAATCTAAGTTTTGTTGTAAAACTTTTTCAATATCTCTTTCAGTTGTACTTGATATTGCGCCCATATGTATAACTTTATCAAATTGACTACAATCAGGAACAACGTTTTCAATATAATCATAATCAGCAATGCCATGGCCTTTACTCATTAGATAGTTCTTTAGATTTTTACCAATAAACCCATCGGCACCTGTAATTAAAATTTTTAAACTTTCGCTCATTTACTATTCTCTATAATATTTGTTGTTGAATAACCTTCTACTGTCGGAATAAGATGTACCTCTGCTAAATCATGTCCCACAACAGTTTCAACAGTATAATCTCCAC